>Ga0209302_10000042_pt1 | contig 87180 bp, 73 predicted proteins | sample ArcOceMetagenome_2_FD_187445 | JGI IMG/M metagenome (GOLD analysis project Ga0209302, IMG submission 187445) | Marine eukaryotic phytoplankton communities from Arctic Ocean - Arctic Ocean ARC135M Metagenome (SPAdes) (version 2) | ecosystem: Environmental > Aquatic > Marine > Oceanic | place...
ACATCGTTGCTTGTGCTTTCGCTTCAATTTCTTCATTTTTAGCCTCTTGGAATGATTCCAACGCCTTTTCAAACATATGTTTAGCTTCTTCTTCCTCGTTTTTTGCTTGTTGTACTTCTTCTTCCGTTCCCCTAAGTCGACGTCCACTGGCTATACAATTCCCGATTTCACTATCACTTGCCCCGACTTCGTTTAAAAGGATATGTGCGGTAAATGGAGAAAATGTATGACCACTTTTACAGTTCCCATCCAGACAAAACATTTGATTGACGACGGTAGCATCTGTTGACGAACGGACGCCAACTAGGATGCATTTATCACATCCGTCACAATCTGTGGTACACTTATTACTATTCGCTTCGTTGGCGGTATCCCATGCCACAAGTCCTGCTTTGATGTCGCGCGTTCTTCTTTCAATATCTTGGATACGGCATATGTTTTTGACAATATTTTTGAGACTTAAATGAATAACAGATTTCGACAATCCGCGTGCTATTGGCATTGTCGTTGTAGCACTGTGATGATGGCGCGTATGTAATCTCCTAGGACCAATGCTATTGACATCGTGTCCGAATGCACATGATTTATGAGCTTTTTGGCACATGTCATCTACAGTTTTGAAACTCAATGTATTTTGCGGTCCCCTAAGCCAGTTTGCCCATCTCCCACCAGCTGTCGAGGCATGTGTACGCCATCCACCTTCTCCCCACGTAACTTGACTTGGGTGGTCATGATGTCCGTTATTGTCGTCGTCGTGATATTCACCATAGCGTTCGTGATGGTCGTCGTGATGTTCGTCGTGGTCGTGATGTTCGTCGTGGTCGTGATGTTCGTCGTGGTGATGGTCGTGATGGTCGTGTTGGTCGTGATGTTGGTCGTGATGGTCGTGATGTTCGTCGTGGTGGTCGCATTGTATTTCTTTGTGTAGTGCTGATTGAAAGAAATGTATTGCCTTTTCGATATGAATATGTGCTAATTCGTAATCTCTGCAGCTTAGTTCCCGTTCCATTTTCGAGGCTGCATTATCGGCGATGAGGTCTACTGTTTCAACACAGACGGCATTATCTAAAGAGTATCCATTAATACATGTTGCGACGATTTGGTCTGAACTGTCTGTACACGTCACGGTGGCGGCATTGTCTATGGTATTACATGGTGTAGCCGCAACAATTGTATATGTGTCACTATTGCACGTGACACTGCCCCCATAGTATCCATTGTCGAGTACTATCTCGCACTGAGTTGATGAAGCAGTAGTGTCAGCACAGTTGGACGTAAAATGGTTTGTGGATTTGTCGTCAGTTACGGATTGGGTACACTGTGCACTTGTGCTGTAGGCCATTGTTATTAATATTGAAAGTTGTGCTAATTTCATTCAAGGAGTTGGTATTTCCCTTTATAGGGATTTATTCCAAAAAAGTTTATACGTGCTATAAATGGATGTGTGTCGATCCATTATAACTGTCTATTATCTTATTAAAATGCCAAAGTCTAAAAAAAAGAGGAAAAAGAAGCCAGAAAAGCAGAGAATTAACCCTGATGAATTTAAGAATGTGGTGGTAGAAGTGGAAAAACTCCCAAGTTTCGAGCTTCAGAATGTGGTGGCAACGTTTAATTTAGGCGTGGACCATTTGGATTTACGCGCCATTGCTTTGAAGAAGCCGTTTGTGGAATACAACCCTCAAAAGTTTGCGGCTGCAACGATTCGTATTCGTGAGCCGCGTACGACTGCTTTGGCGTTTGCTTCTGGAAATATGGTATGTACCGGTGCAAAAACTGAAATTCACGCTCGTTTGGCTGGGCGTAAATATGTGCGTATTTTACAAAAGCATGGTATTCCTGTTTCTTTCCGAAATTTCAAGATTCAGAATATAGTGGCATCTGCTGAGATACCTCATACGCTAAAGTTGATGGAGTTGTCTCAAGCGTATGGGCCATATGTGTCTTATGAGCCTGATTTATTTCCAGGATTGGTGTTTCGCACAACTGCACCGAAACTTGTTTTTTTGTTGTTCCGGTCCGGAAAGATAGTGATTACGGGTGCCAAATGTCGTACGGAGATTGCTGAAACGTTCAAGTCTTTGTTTTTTGGAATTATAGTAAAATATATTGATTATGATGATTTATCTACATCTAGTTCTGACTACCGTTCAAAAATGAGACGCGCGATGGCATATCAATCTAATCATTAAAAAATGAGTGTAAAAATCTTTTACTTGTTTGTTTGTCTACGGGTTTCCATGTATTTTTTCCGGCTGAGACCGGTTCAAAGCATAGTTTGACCCCCTCGAGTCTGTTTTTAAACGATTCTGGGCCATTTTTTTTGAGCCATGAAATACATTCCTTTGGTGCCACTTCGTGGAGTCGGTGTAAAACAACAAACTGGCCTTCGTCAGAATGTAACAAAAATGATTGAGCGGCTGTCGGTTCCGTCGTTTCTGGCTCTGGTTCTTTAACGAGTGGTGGTACCGGTAGGCGAGAACTTGGATGCTCAACAACATACCAATCCATCCATGCCTGAATATGTGAGGTCAAGACGTCGATATGGCCTTTTTGAGAAGCAATTTGTTCAAACAATAAAATTTGTTTATTTCCTTCCGTTGTGGGGGTGACTGCACGACGTTGTAAGTGTTTAAAAAGTACTTCCATAGGTTGGTCCGTTCGTTGATGTCTCACCCGTTTCCAAGAAGAATATCGCGTATGGTATTCGTCGAGACATTCCTGAATACACGTCTCTGTCCAATCCGTCAGCGATTCAAACGTTCGAATATAGGGCTGCTGACCCAGTCCGGTGGCATGTTTAAAAATATCTACGGCTAATTCGCCTGGTTTTTGCCAGGTACACTTCCAAATGAGTCCACCCTGGGCCACCTTTCCTGTAAAAATATGTTTTTTAAAGGAAAAATAGAGAATATCCTCATTGAAGACTATTCTCGATTGAAGAAGTCTCTGAAGTCGACGCATTTTTTATTCTATTTATTGGATTCAAAAATTTAAATCACATATTCTCTACACATTTGTATAAAAAGTGCATCGTTTTTAGATAAAATGACATGCTCAGTGTGCAAAACAAAAGCGGTCGGGTTGATTCATCTCTCGTGTGGTCATGTGGTCCATCCGGAATGTTTCCAATCGCTAAACGGTCGAGTGGAATGTCCGAAATGCAACTGCCCCGTGGCGTCGGCACACTTTGACAAGGGTTCTTCAGAATGGTACGTCGGTCTTGCCACAAAGTCGAGGGGTCTCCGGTGTTGTTTTAAAGTCACCTCTGAAGCAAAGTTAGTACCTTATTCAGGATGGTATCCTAAATGGCATCGTCTAAATGGTCGTCTTAATAGTATTGAACCAGTACCGTTACGAAAAAATATTTTAGTTGTGTAATTTCAACATGTGTGACTCATAGTTCGACTATAAAACAAAAATGGATACTAAGTACATTGATGGAACTAATTGAAGACTGGCCGCCGCGAAAATCTTTTTATATCTTTGATTTAGAATTTATCGGAGATGTACGAAATCTGAAGACATGTAAAATTTGGGAAATTGCAGTTTACTCACTTGAAACACAGCAATGGTTTGAAGAAGTAGTGGACCCCGACCCCGGTGTTATGGTATTTCCACCACCACCCATTCCAGAAATACCACAACTCACACGCGAGTTCCTGAACGAAAAACAAGCCCAGCCTTGGTCCACCGTCTTTAAAAAATTAGAGGCATGGGTCTCGACACAATCCGTAGGGGTACCCATCTTCATCAGTCACAATACATTCAGAGCCGATAAACCCATCATGGAGTTGGAATGCAGACGCTTCAATCAACAAATGCCATTAAATTGGTATTTTTTTGATTCTTTGCACTTTTCCAGACAATATATGAAAAATACATCGGGAAATTATTCACTCTCGGGACTTCATCAACAGTTGTTCGATTGTCCGATTGAAAACGCGCACCGTGCCCGAGCTGATGTAGTCGCCTGCATTAAAATCATGGCCGCCATTACAAAAAACAGTTGGAATCTTCAGGGACCCGTTTATCCGGTCTACTCAACGTCACTACGCACGATTCGTTGGATTGGTCAGAAAGCAGAAAAAGTTTTATACAATCAGGGAATATGTTCTACAGAAGAACTCTTTGCTTTGATACAAAAAAACGCAAGAATTGACAAGGTACAATTTAACCATTCGTCTGAAGTTTCTATATTCAATACTTTGATTAAATTGATACAAACTCGTCTACCATTGGAAAATGTGAAAAATATCGCTAATATTGTCAGCGAAATGGGCTTGTGCTACACATTTACGACTCGATAATGGTCAAAGCAGTAGAGTCCAGTTGTTGGACACTATCCAATATAACATCCAATAACGCTACCACAGTGGGGTCGTTGCAATATGTCGTTTTCAAATTCGAAAGACCTTTACGAGAATTCGATAAATAGGACAAGATGCGCCCACTTTGAGGATGATGTTCATCGATAAGGTGGCGTGCATCTTGATAAAGAGTTTGAATACGAGTAATATCGGTCAATCGTGTCTGGTGAGCCCACCATCGACGAATCCAAGTGGGTACCCAGGGACCGGCGGTATGTATTTTAAAAAGAGTCTCTGTCGTATCGAGGCGAACATGACATTGTAGAGATTGTAAAACTTTTAAATTAATAAGCATATTATCAAATTCATCCATTATTTATTTTATGATGTAATGTTAAATACGAGAAAAACGAATAAAATGTGGACCCAATAACTTTTGTTTGCGATTCTGAACAAATTCGGCCAAATCACCCTCGTCCAGAGAAATAGTAGACATCTGTAACGACGAACCATCGCGCATTTTCAAAGGCTCCATACTCTTCCCACGCAATGTTTCCCAAATAGATTTGGTCAATTTACATGCCAATCCCTCAAAAGACGCACCATCCCGTTCAGGAGGAACCAAATGAACCATGTGACCATTGGTCTCTTTCAACAATATAGATGGATTACTCAGAACAGCTTCTTTATAATCAGCTTTGGTCCAGCCAATTGACATTGGAGCAACCGCAGAAGCAACCGTAGGAGCAACCGCAGAAGCGATAGTAGGAGCAGCAACGACAGGGACAACAGCAATACATGCAGGCGCTCGGATATTCATCCGTAATGAACTACCCATATCAGGAACAGTTGATTTAAACGAATTCAATTGGCTGTTAATCTGTACTTTGGGTACAACGTTGGCGGTAGAAGATTCTGTCGATGATAGTTTTTTATATAAACTGGGAAGACGCCGCGTGACAGGTATACCAACCGCCTTTTTGGCAGCGGTTATCGTTGAACTGTACTCAACAAAGACCGTTGGGTTGTGTGGCAAACAAGTAAAATGTTTTTGGTTAAATTGTTCAAAGGTTGGAGTACCCAGATTATGCCGACAATGTCTGTCATACATAACACACGATTCTTTCAAAGATAGTGACATTTTAATATAAATAAAGATGCTTTATAGGTTTATTTTTTAACTGAATCCATATTACTACAAATATCCATTTTAACAGAAACGATAGAGGGTTCGTCCGATTCTTCATCAATTTTTCTTGTCATAAATTCACATTGGCATTCGGCCATCACTGACAAAGTTAATTTATCGACAATAAACTTAGAACCCTCGTGAGTCATCACCGACCAATTGTCTTCGGGGATTTCCGAAGGATGTGAATGGAAAAACGACACCATACGATAAGATTTACCATCAATTTCGGCCCGGGTCTTCAATATTTTATTCGGAACAGTGCGACTCATCTTGAACATCGAAGTTTCTCCTTTATACTTAAAACAAAAGACCAGATGGATTTTGGACACGTCTCCTGCGACCCACGGGTTGAACCATAAATTCATTTTCAACCACATTGTTTTCAACATCTATTCCCGCTTTGATATTTTTGATTGGTTGGACGGAAGGGTCCAATTGTCTCCAAAGGCTCACTGTCATAATCGCATTAATAATATGTAACACTGTTAATGCAACGGAGGAAAACAACCACCATCGATTAACCCAAAATCGATGGGAATTACAGACTTCCGAACATCCCCAATACCAACAATACGCGATAGAAGGTTGTCCGGAATACCGTTGTTCAGAAGGGATGGAAGAATTCTTGGCAGTAATCACAGTGGCCTGTAATTTGTACAGAATTTCCATATTGTGGACTTTTTTAATCGTGACAGCACCCGTCGTGTCAGACAATAATGTTTTAATATCCTCGATATCATCTCTATATCCATAGCTTGTAGCTTTTGTCCAATCCATATATTTCTGGATGGACTGGTCGCATAAAGCACCTCCCGTTTCTTCCCATCCAGCACAAGACGACAAGTCGACCATACCTTCGTATCTTGTTTGCATCTTTGGGCCCCAAAACCAAAATGAACACTGGCCACCGTAGGGTTCCTTAAACATTATATCACGACCACCAATACGTGTCTCAAATCGGGTGGTGGGACATCCAGTCAGACCCTCGTCAGAACAGGTACGTGTCATATCATCGCCGACAAGCCCTAGATTCCAAGCACGTATTACACCGAAAGTACCCTGTAGGACCACAGCCACAATGAAAAAAAGCAATGCCGTCAGTATAACTCGTCGGGGAGGGTTTTTGGCCGTGGCAAATGCCAGAGCACCGATAATAAAAGTGGAACCAGTCACGGCACATTCAACAATAGCCAATGTGTAGGGTAAATCGGTATCGTCGTAACCAGACTGGCCAGAAAAGTATAATTGATTATAGGGTGTCAAAAAGAACGTCGCTGCATAGGCCATCGAAGCCCCAAGTCCCGTCAATGTACATAAATACGAGATAGCAGTTACTAATGACGAAGACATTATTTAAAAAGTATATCTGTATTTATACTGAACTTTTGTCGTCTACGTATCCTTTTTCAATTATTCCTTTAAAGATGCCTCATTTTTTCTAACATTATTCATCGTCTTCTTTTGTTACGTCGGACGTGCAAAAAATATTTAAATTATTGTGCAAAATGAAGGTGGTGGTGGTCTACGCTCCGGAGGGAAATCATACCAATTATCTCTTATTTCCCAGCCTTTACCGAATTTTTTTTTCTTCGTTATTTTTTCAAACTCTCCAAAATGTGTCTCAAATGTATAATTATACTCGTCAATTTTGATAAGTTTCCACATATTATGAGGACGGCCAGAATACCACCAAATTGTTCCGACCATAGGTTCAAAATCCATTTTAATAATAACTCATCTATTTATATTCGTTATTTACATTGTAACCAGGGTCTGTGTTTTTTCTGAGGACACGCGGTGCACTGTTTGACGTCTACGTATCCTTTTTCAACTCTGCTATTTTTTTCCATAGTGAGAGAATATTCCTTTTAAAGGTATCAACCTCGTCTTTTTTTTTGTTAAATGATGTCGTCATCTTTTTATCGACGGTACCGTTCACCGTCAGTGATGGGGGCCCGTTACATTCGTACTTGTTTTGGGCCCCAAAACAAGTACTCCATTAATAGTTGTCTAGAATGATATATTCGCAACCATGTAAACGTATTATTGTTATTATTGCGCTTAATACGGACCACCACCAAAAATTCACCAGGCTATTGGAAAATACAATTACCTCTTGAACATTGTCAGTGTGCTGAATTCGATTCCATTTAGGAAAATAATCACGACGTAAATAGTTCAAAATACACTACAGACGTACAACAGGGAATAGAACAACTTATGATTTATACAATCTACGGACCTACTTCGCGTCGTAATGGGATACAACATTTGTAATAGGGCCTAATTGTACTCTTTGATGGTTTGTGACTGATACCAATAAGGTCTGCACCGTTCTGATAAACACCGGACACGTCCGCTGGTGCATTTTTTGCTGCACGGTAATTGGCTATAGTACCATCTTCCCACCCACCAAAGTGATTTGGTGCGGCACATAATAGTGCGCTGTTTGTGCGACCTTTACAGTTATATCCCCTTCCAACTCCCTTACACACTGGTGCCTCTAATCGACGAAACCCATTACGATGTATACCTCCATATTTGCTATGGTACCACGGCACTGGCGCAGGAGCTGGCGTCGGCGATGGCGCAGGAGCTGGCGCAGGAGCTGGATGTGTGTGGGTATGTGGCGCAGGAGCTGGATGTGTGTGGGTATGTGGTGCTGGTGATGAATGTGTGTGGGTATGTGGTGATGGTGCAGGAGTTGGCGCTGGTGCAGGAGCTGGTGCAGGAGTTGGCGCTGGTGCAGGAGCTGGTGCAGGAGTTGGCGCAGGTGCAGGAGTTGGCGCTGGTGCAGGAGTTGGCGCTGGTGCAGGAGTTGGCGCTGGAGTTGGTGCAGGAGTTGGCGCAGGTGCAGGAGTTGGTGCAGGAGTTGGCGCAGGTGCAGGAGTTGGCACTGGTACTGGCGCTGGTCTTCTTACTACATGATGTGACCAGTAACATTCGCTGTCAGTTTTACAATTGTTCTGACTTTTTGAAGAGCAACTAGTTTCCCTAGCTGCGATTGTAGCGTCGTTTTCACTGGTATCTGATACACATTCGAGTTGTGGGAGTGGTATAATATGTCCATTTGTATCCAGTCCGAAAAAATCATGGCGAGCTGCTCTTGAATTATGTGAGGGTAGATACCAGTCGGTCTCGCATCCTCCTGTTTTACTGCGACATCTTCTGTTTGTAGTTTCGCATATCATTACATTATAGGGGTCGGATTCTTCCGCCCATTTAAGCATGACATCGAAGTCTGATAATTCTGTTTGGTCGTATTTGTGAAAGATTCGTTTGACGTCTTCAGTTGGATGTCGTAGCATCGGCGTGTGGCGTTTTTGTCGCTTTGGATTATCGATTTTCATGATAGAAAACCGTTTATCTTTCAGAAGCTCTTTCAGAGGGACGTTATTTACTAATGTTGATAATGGCACATGTGCGGTGACCATTGTCAATAATGTCAAAGGAAGAAAATTCTTCATTTAATATTTTTATACAGGCTTTATAGTGTAATAAACTAAATATGTCAATTACTAACTATTATTTTGTTGTATGTATTCGTTACGTTTTTGCATAATCCTTATAATGGAAGTCCTGTCATTGACTTCCCTGGCGTTTTTTAGACATTCCTCAAAATCTTGTATGTCGAACGAGTAGGCAATTTCGCGTATTCCTGGCTTTACACCAATCGATTTCATAAAAGAAGTGTATATTTCTTTGGCTTTTTTCTTATCGTCTGAGAGATACGTTCCTGATTCTTCAGTGAGTGGAAGACGTGTGAATGGGTCTTTTGGTGGACATCTTCCAAATTCCCCAAGGTGTATACCTTCCAATAGTTTGTTTTTTGTTTCTTCTGAATATGATTGCGTGTGAACAATCCACGGATTTGCTACAAAATCTTTGGACAATGCGTCAAAGAGTTCTGGCGTAGTGTCTATAATAAGTGAATTTTCTGGGCATTTTTCCATTAAATGTTTTAAGAATTCATATCGTTTTGATTTAAATAATTTCCAACTGTGAGATTGTAAGATATCGACTATTTGGTTGGGCTGTAGTAGATAGACAAGTATACCTTTTCTGTCATATTTCCAAAAAAATTTCCAATTGATTAACTTTGGAAAGTATTGTAATACTACGCGCGTCCCTTCAAAATCATCGCATTTTATCATGTTTATGGCCGATTTTTCGGCAGTTTTCGATGTTGCGAATTGAACATGAGTGTTCCAGATATACAATAACTTGTCTCCAATTCCTCCTTGAAATGTCCCATGTCGTACATCATTAACCCACGGTCCTGAATATTCCTCACCGGTGGGTAGTGTTTCGATGAAACCCCCTTCGCGTTTACCCTTTTCCCATTCGCCCGTGAAAGTGGTCCCTGATAATGTTAATGTACCACGACCATTGTATTCGTCTTTAAACCAAAACCCAACATAGCAATCGCCATTTGGCCATGTCTGTACCCCGTGTCCGGTTTTTTTACCTTTGGACCACCCGCCATCGTATGTAGTTCCATCGTTGTAGATTTGAGTCCCTTTACGATGACGTTTCCCACGTTTCCAGCCTCCGACGTAGATTCCGTGTCTTTTTGAGACCCAGCGCCCATGTCCCGATTGTAGGTCATGGACCCAGTCTCCTGTATATGTCCCGTCGCTCGTGGTATATACACCACGACCTTCTCTCAATCCTTTTCGCCATTTACCACTGAAAATATTACCTCTAACATCTGTGAATGTGCCATTGCCATGTCTTACGTTGTAGTGAAACTGTCCCTCGTAGATGCCTTGGTTCGTGACATGTCGTCCGTGACCGTGATAGGTACCATGATTCCATTGTCCACAATACGTACCACGGGCATATGTGATAGTACCCTGGCCATGGTACGTCCCTGTGTGAAAAGAGCCTTCGTATATACAACCAGAGGTGGATATTAAATGCCCATACCCATGTAAAAGTCCATGCCGCCATTCTCCATCATATTTTCGACCACTATACCATGTTTCTACACCATGACCGTGTTTTTTACCAGATAACCAATAACCGTGATATATTTTTTCAGAATCTTTGAGAGTACCTAGTCCCGAAGGCTTATTCTCGTACACCACGCCTTCATATAAAGCACCGCCCTCTAAAAGCAACGTTTTAAAAGATTCGCATCGTTGTTTTTTATGTCCTTTCATCGTATGTTTACACTGTTTACAGCGAGGTCGTTTCATTTAATTAAAAAAAAGTAGGGGTTTTATATTAATTTTTACTTTATTCGTCAGAGGTACGTCGACGCTTCGGTTTACGAACTTTTAACACTTCTTTTGTAGTACTGTGGTCGCGTTTATACTGCTCCAAATCAGCCGGATTGTCCATGACCTCCTCCAATGTCTTCATTGAGACTGCGACCGTCGTCTTCTCTTCGCGTTCAATCACAATACCACCAATATCAGCTGACATAATGTTATTTTCGCGCATATATGAGTGGATTTGGAGTAGACGCGCCTTTTGGTCCTTGTTATGGGATTTAAGTTGTTGTTTGAGCGCATCTCCGGCGGGGGTAGCTTCCTGATAGGCTTTTTTCAAATCGTTAAAATCATTTTCAGACATTGAATCCATACCAGCTTCCATTTTTTTTTGATAAAATGTTACCATTGTATTGTTTTTCCACATATTCTCTACTTATTTCTTAATCGATTGCAAAAATCGCGTATTTATGCAATAGTATTTGTAAAAAAAGAATGTCGGTCCGTTTAGATGGACGTTCACGGAGGGTGTTAACTCCAGCGGGGACAGCACTCAAGGATTTTATGTACAATTCAACAACAGCATTGCCGCCCATAGAAGAAACGAATTATAGAGCAATTATAACTTTATTATTTATTGTAATAGGTGGTACATGTCTTACAGTAGCTACAGTAAATGGATGGGTTATATTATATTATATAGGGTTAGTCGACCTCTCCCTAGTTGCATTGTGGTTGTTATTCAATTATTAATCGTCCAAGTTAAACAATCCATGCTCGCTCGTGTAATTTGCCATTGCAAACGTAAGGTTGTGAGTATTTGCTTTTCCCATAATTGGATTGGCCCAATTATAAAAAGACTCGCACACATCTTGGGCATTGACCTGCTCACTGTCGACAAAAGACAAAAATTTCGCCACGACTTGGGCTGGCGTGTAAATACCACGTTCAGCAAATTTAGCAATAGACGCCGGACCCATGCCTGGAATTTCTTTCATTTTAAAATCCAAGAGTGAACGATTGACAAACTCAACAACGGTATCAGCACGTAAAGAAGATTTGGAAGGTTCGTAATTAAAGTTAGACATCTTTTTTATTATTGTATTTTTACTAAACATTTAAATACCCACATAATTGTTAATTATGTTGGATTTATAAAAAATGCTGACGGCGTTCGTTTTTGAATTTCCAGCTAATGAACCCACAAATTAAAATGCCAGTAAGTGCAAAAACAAAAATCCAAACCAACAAATGACTAGTGGTCCGACTTTCAAGCTTGTTCTTTGTCCCTGTGACTTTTTTTTCCAATTTCATATGATTAGTAGCGGTTTGTGAAACATGTTCATCAACAGTACCCATATACATATGCAGTGCGTTTTGGATGCGAGTTACCTTTTTCTCCAGACGGTCAAGACGATTCACAATTACGTTATCTTTAACAGGAACCAAGGACGGGACTTCGTTTGTAACCATACTCACCTCTTGTCGCATTCCGGACAATGTAAATCCAAATAATTTGAGTTTAAACACGGTGGAAATTATTGGCATTTCAAATCGGACACAGGATATAAAAGAAGTTCCCTCGTACGAAGTTAAATCGACGGAGATAAATGTACGTTTGAGTTCTTGCAAGTGATTAATACGTATGCGCGCCCAGTGGTTAATACTCGAGTCTTTTCTGGCCAAGACTGCCAAGCATTCTTGTTTTTTGACGGTAATATCTCTTTTCATATTTTCACCTGGTTTCACCAACAACCTATCGTTATGTATCTCCAACGTAAAACGTTCGTGCCCGTCAAAATTAAACGCCATCCCCATCGTAGAATCAGAACCCTCTGTGGGTTGTTTTGTGTACACTCTCTTAAATTGGATATAGATATTATCTCCAAATTCTTCAGTCAGTTCACAGACGGAGTTTTTGTTTCTCTGGTCAGTTAGTACCACTGAGACACCGGTACTAGCACGCCGACAATTTTTAGGAGGCCATTCGGCTTTTACACTAAACAAAAGAAAAATCAGTAAAATACATATCATTTATATGTTGAAGGATACACTTATATTCATAAATAAAAATCCAGTTTTAACAAATGGTACATTCAGACGATTGAGACCGCACTGTCTTCAAATTCAACGTATGAAACTTGTCACCTACCTTTGCCTTGACCGAAAAATCCATCGACGCTGTCTGTGGAGAAATTGTCTCTATTTTGGCATTGTACACTGTCGTCCCACGTGATAAACTGCCTGTATTTTCCTTTTCTGTAAAAATCTGGCACATTGACGGCTGCTGCCGAGAAACCAGTAACGTCTTGACCTGTAAAATATGTTCACCATCTTCGTTCTCAAAAGTTATATGGTCACCACTGACAATGTTGAAAAGTTCGTGCGTTTTTATTGAAGACATCTGTAGAAGACGACAAACTTATATAGTGTGTGGTCGCTTTATACGTCGATGTGACATCAATTCGTCATGTTTACGTTTTTTCTTAAAACACGGCCAGCACCAGGACATCACTACGAAATGGTGGTAACCGGAATCTGAAACACGACAATTCTGCCTGGAGGCATTCTCATTCGTAGCATAATACGTATGAGGGACATTACACCATCTACACTTTGCAGACATTTATGAATAGTACAATGTATTTTATAGTCTTTATTAGCCAGTTATTGAATCTTTGCGCAAATTCTACTTAGAAAAATATCTTCCAAAACATCTTCCGACGCAAAAGGAGTGCGACAAGACGGACATTTTAACGATACTTCAAGGGCATATTCGTACTGCATTTCCTGGTGGTATTCCGGTGTTTTTCGAATGAGTTCTGCTATACACCCTGTATGAAAACGATGTTGACACGTCTTCAAAAAACACACAGTGTCTTCTCTATCGTTGTCATGGCAGATGACACACTCTAGTCTTGGTCCACGAAAAGAAGCTAAACGCTTGAGTATTTTTTTGGAGCTGGGCACTCCCAACAGTAGTTCCACGAATTCCGATTTACACCATAGTAATCGGTCGTCGTAATCTTCTGTACACTCTTCCGCAAGAGAAATGGCATCTTCAATCCCTGTATCGTTTAAAATACAATAGGCGATTGAAGGTTGTATAAGGTCTGTGGTTTTTTTCAATAGTCTTGATTTCCACAAAGGTGACCATGATGCTATTTTTTGCATCATGTTTGTAGCCAATACACATCTATCGTGTACAATAGACAATAGATTAACAGTGATGTGTTGCGTGACAACTGCAAACATGTTTTCAAAATGAATATGACTAATGGCAACATTGGATAAATGAATAATACCCACAATATCAGTTTTTTGTATGTCCCATACAGTGATATCGCCCATCTCCGAACCAGAAATAACGTAGGGCTGGTCTTCCATGGCCGCGATAGCGGTAACAGCGTGCGAGTTTCTGGAAGACCATTCGTGAATGTCGTCGTTATTCTGGTCAACAATGAAGACAGTCCCTTGTGAGGTACCGCCACAAATCCCGGAAATGGTGGAGGCGGCACAGGTTATAATTCCTCTCATTTCGTGGAGCTTGTATTCTCTTGCGTTTGAATTGAGGGTAATGACTCGGCGATTCGTAATTATAGCGGGGGTATTTGTTGTGATTATAGGGCCATCGGTGGTAATGGGAATACGTTTAATAATGAGTTCATATATAACGTCCCATAATGATATTATTGTTTGTTCGTCGTCAGTTTCTACTACCCAGGCTGAAAAGATGGCGGCTGGAACGGCGGAGTTGAATTGCATCCGCGAAGTGGTTGTAAAAATATTTGTTCCAGTATCCAAGCACCAAATGTTCATTTCATCTTCACACAGTGACATCATTCTCGATTCAAAGATGAGTAAAGAACGGATGGTATTGATATGTTTGATATAATGTCGGATAGGTGTAGTATCAGCCGTGGAATTGTATTCACTTATCTCGCCCGATTCAAACCCCATAAAAAACATGCCCATATTAGAGGCCATGACCGAGACCCGTTGGGGTGTGCGCCATTTATGTTCTTGGCAGATTGTTTTGAAGCGTATTGACTGTAGGAGTTCTTGTGCGTACACTATTGACAAATTGCGAGTGTTTTGCATGGTGAGATGGCAAATTTTTAAACGCAGTGGTATAATATGGTAGAGATGTTTTTCGTGATAGGACCAAAGCGGTGTTACACTTTGTATATCAACTTGTTCGGATTCTTCTATTTTCATATTGGTTGACGTCAAAATGCTAGCAACATTCGCTTGTATAATACGCATAGGACTGTCAAAGACACGAATTGAAATGGTTTCTGCTTCAAAGGCACCCACTTCAGTTGTATACCATTTCCACTGTTGTATCCTAGCACCGGAGGACCAGGATTCTTTCGACATTAGCGCTAGTGCACATTCCAACATGGTACACGGGCCCGAATTATATTTATATTTCCATATCTCAACAGGCTCCGAACTGGTTAGTATCGTATCCAATGTGTGATTTAAAGGTTTCCAATGCATGACCACCTTTGGTTGAAATTCAATGTTGGTGAGTATTCCAGTCGCACGTCCAATTTTAATAAACCCACCAATATTTAAAGGAACTGGACGTGTCAGGGTTGTCCAGTTTCCGCTTTCCGGCAAGGGTACATTCATTGTTTTGACGTTCAAATGTGAATAGACGTGTCTGGTAATAAGTTTGAACATTTGATGCATATGATGACTAGGCGGTGTCACATACTGTTTGTGAAACGCTTGTAAGCACCGTATGAAAAACGCCACATACCCTTCAGAGAGGCCTAATTGGACCGCGGTGGGTGTCAAACACCGAATGGTATCGTAGGAGATTTCAAAGTCCGCAATAATATGAAAGAATGCCTCGTCGTGTGCGAGTACGTGGATTAAAATGGGGTTCATGACTCTTCGCCCGTGGTGCTGCCAACACCACCGTTGGATTTTTTCGTTTTCGATGCAGACATATTTGTAAATATTTGTCAATAACTGCACGACACGCAGGTCAAAGCCATCGTCGTCCTCAATAATGGTCAATATACAATCTATATTTTTTTGATACCATTTTTTCATGACATGTGGCGTTAGAAACATCCAACTATAGGAGACGTCCATGTCGGTGGCTATAATAGTGTCCCAGATAGCGTCTCTCAGTTTTTCATGCCGAAACCACTTTTTTGGTGGTTCCCAAACATTGACGCGCGGAATCCAAAGGTCAGTAGTCAGTGCCAGAACATCCATATACCGACGGGTTGACCACTCTTTTTCAAAGGGTAGTACTGGATTTTGAACCCATTCGAGACATTCAACGGGCCATTCGATAGATTTTAGTTTCAATTCTACTAGTTTTGTATTGCCAACCGTGTAAAAACGGTCTTCAGTATAGGAAATTAATTTTTGATGTTCATTTTTGAAACAACACCGACAAATCCCATTTTCAAAGAAAGCAATTCGTTTCTCGTTAGACACTATTATACCGCCAGAAAACGGTAATAACTGACTGGCGTTAATATTAATAGAAAAGGTGGGTATACCAGTGACAATGTCATATCCTTTACATTTAGAGAGCGTTAATACACATACTTGTGTTTCGGGACTGATGCAAATTGATTTGCACGATGTACCGGTTGTTATATTATGGTGACATTCCCAGGACGAGACATACCAGATACAAACATGGCCATCGGAATCTCCCGAAACCATTATAGACCCGGATGTAGCGACAGTTGTTATTTTTGCACGGTGTGCTCGTAGATTAACAGTTCTATCCTGTTCGGCAATATACACGTGCATTGATATAGGAGTCCAATATACGATTGTTTTTGTTCTTTGAACAACGCTCCATCCAACTGGGCGTCGGGTGAGGTCGAATATCTCAGGGGAAGAACTATCTGAAGAATGCATATGCACGTGATTATTTTTGTCAAGACCGAATAACCGATGATTGTCGAGGACAAAACCGTGTAAGTTTTGAACAGACCGGTAAGTAAATTCAATGGTTCCACAGGGACGTCGTCCCGATATTATCTGGTGTGCTTGTGTTATAATGATACCTGGGTGAATGAACTGTTCGTCTGTATCGATGTTTTGTGAACTTTCGACATAGTCCGCAAAAATAGACGTTTTAATACCCTCCTTATCGTGAGTCAATGAAATTTCCTGACCCTGTCGCACGAAAGAAGTTTCAAAAGATTCCATGGTACCCTATATAGGGGGACTCTTGTAGTGTAAAATGGCAAGGCCCGGTAATAGGATTCCTTCAGTTACTTTATATGCAGACAAAAAAGAAGTGAAATCTGCCTTTGATATAGCTACAAAAAGTTGGATATGTTATACTTGCAAGAAACCATTTAGCTTATTGGAATCAATGGGCGCACTGGCATGTAGCCAACATCCGGGATTTATTCAGGAAGACGGCGTCTGGTCGTGCTGTGGTGCCAAATTAAATCCAGCCCGATGGACTACGAACTACCCAGTTGTACGGATGTTCGATTCTGGCAACCAGTGTCATGAAACGATTGTTAGAGTCGGTGGTTGTCAAAAATGCGACCACAAGACATCGGGCGACCCGTACACCCATAAAGATGCTCACCCCATTGCCGACCTCTCCGCCCTTTTACCATTTTTAAACAAAGAATTTCCATTTATTTTGCGTAAGGGTTTTCAAAACGGTCTTTTGCGCCGTTGTGCTACTCGTTCTATTGTAGTACCTTCGAATGCAGTCAGTGTTATTTACCAAGACAACGATGGTAACAAAATGGAATGGAACGAGGACGAGGAAATACCAGAAGGTATTGAAATCTCTGCAACAGACGACGAGAATAATGAGATTCAAATTTGGTGGCCGAAACTTGAATAGTCCTTTTTAGTCTTTTTTAGAATAATCCTTTTTAGAATAGTCCTTTTTAGTCTTTTTTAGAATAGATAACAAATATGATGTATTTAATCATTCGTTTATTATAATATAATTATAATATAAATGTCGTCCTGGCAATGGTTATACAATGGTATCTGGGTTGACTGTACTCCTCGAAACACTGATATTTTACAAGAGCGACAGTTGACACCTTCTTTGGAGATGTTGTTCCTTACAAATGATTTTGGAGAACTATGGGGGTCTCCAGAAGAGGGAACCATGAAATTTAGAGTCCATGACACTGATGAAGAATCAAGGTCCAAAGTTCGTATCGCGCCCAACATTGGGGAATGTAAATTGTTCCAAGTAAACGACGGTACGCCACGATATCTTACACCAGAAGCGTGTGGACATCTCTTCGAGAACGACAAACCATCGACAGAACAAAAAGAATGTCAAATAGGCACTGAAAAATATGTGGCCAAAGATGGGGAGTTATACCAGCAGATTAATGGGATTTTAATAAAAAAACGCTACACGCCATCAGGATTATCTTGGGGACAGTTTGGTCAATTAACAAAGACGCGGTATTCCTGGGAGTTCAGAGGAGCGTTTCGATGGGAGCGTATGCGGGCCGCCGTTCAAAAAACCTGCGACGAATCAACTCCCGAAAATGCAACGTATTTACGCCATTTATTTTCACACTTTGACCCGACAACCGACGATACCGAATACGGGCCTTTTCAATTCAATGATTATCTTTCTGCGCTTGGACGCATTGATTTGGCTTTGTTAGTCATGGATAATTATCATGAACAATCGGACACCACATGGTCGTCGTTTAGTCCATTTACAAATATGCGCATTGAAAACGCACGGTCTTCTGGACGACCATGTGTTGTAATAAAAGTGAGGGGGTATGAGTATATGATACTCTTCGACTCTGGAACGGGTGCTTCTGGCGCAGGTCCAGTCGTCATTCGTACAATGCGGTATCAAAAAATCCGTGAGTCTATCGAAGAACAATTTGAAGAGAGTGAAATGGCCGCATGTCAACCTGAAATGACAACACTGTTTGGACTGTTGCAAGAATGTGAAATTTCACCACGTGTGTTTTTGCGGATGGTGGCAGAAAACGAAGAGTGGCAATCGATACTACCAGCTGACATACGTCCAAAAATTGAACGAATTATAAACTTAATACAACGTGGTTCTAATTTATCCACAAGACTGCAACAATTTATGCCACCACTCTTGGAAAAATTCAAAGAGTGTGACATACGTCTTTCCACCGAGGAACGCACCAATCCAACCCAACTGTGTTCGTCAGTGGTGGAAACATTGAAAGGAGGCATGAGCGTTCCACCCGATGTGAATTACAATTGGAAAACAATGATAAAATTCATATGGGAGCATCAAAGTTGGAACTTTGAAGGGCCTATGGGACCCTGTGACATTTGTACGGAACAGTCGGCACGCCTCAGACACTGTGGAAATAGCCACGCTTGTTTGAAATGTTGGGTTGAAACCCTCGTCAAAACCAATTTTACCTGCCCGTTTTGTCGCCAAGATGTCGTCGAGAAAGGACTTGTTTTATCGTCCGCTGTCGCTCACCATGGTCATAAACGCAAGCGTGCAACCGTCTCTGAAAGTAAAACAAAGTCCATTGACGAGTTATTGACCGTTATACATCAAAAATACACCAAAGTGAATACAAAAACAAGTTTTGGGATGCGAAAATGGTTTACGATATTGTTGAGGTGTAATTTGGTGAACATTCACCAAAGACCCAAAGACGACCAAGCGTTTAAAAATTTTAAAGATGCGATGAAACTTTTTAAACTACTTTAAATTTTAATTTACAGCCAAACAGAGACTGTTAGGCGCTATATGATATATTTCTCCGGCTTCTCTGTATGCTTTTAAAATGTTGTTTTTACAGGCTGTAAATGCAGGTTTATTGATAGAATATGAATCCAAAGTATTGGCCTCTGGAAGGACTGAACCCAAATACGTGTCCCTAGGTATGACATGGACTCCTCCAAGACAAAGCCCCCCCTTCATTATATACATGATAGAGATAATGAAAATCTTAATAGGGAACAGGGCCGGTGTTTGGATACCGAGCGGAAAACGCTGCGTTAATAACGTCCAATACGCGCATGTTTTATTTGCATAAAAATCGACAACATCGTCAACAGTACGGTCCTTTGGAATCAAATTACGGAAAATATATCGCCGATTCATTTGATTGATGTATAATTGAACCACTGACGAAAAGACTACCACTTTACCCGCCTTTTCGCAAGTTTTAATATATTTTTGTACCACCTTTTCAGCTTCGTTCTTCATCTCAACATATTTGCGTTGCTCCATAAATAACCGCTCATTGGAAAACAAAATAGCCGACACTTGTGAACGACTAATAAACACGTGTTGTTGCTGGCGTATTGTATCGGAGGACAATGTATTGATTTTAAAAGAGGTATTTCTCACTAACTTTAGAGGGTCTTTATTCTCTTGGTGAGTCGCTGTCACGCGATGGTCCATAAACCAAGTATCAGACTTGATAGATTCATACCTAATGCCAGAAATACGACACACATAACCCCCATCGGAATGGTCTATATTGGTCGATTGGCACTGTTCGTCACACCAATGACTAAGACCAGTACCACAACACATATACATATTACGAATTTGCTTCTTCAAGGTGCCACGATTTGCCCACTGTGGATGGTTAGTACATAAACTCCGTATACACGTATGCTCTTCCCCGTCGCGACGCCAGACACCACCTATAATATGTTGAATGTTACACTTGTCCATGGAACAGGTATGGTCCTTTACAAAAGTATAATCATTATGTTTCTGCCAATGTTTTGTAAAGACCGGTTCCAAGTTTGAGCTGTCCATTCACTGTTTTAATATAGACTCTTATAATGGATATTTGTTAGGTAAAGGATTTTAAATATTTGATGTACATATGTGATTTCGAACCTAACGGGTCTCTGTGTTATTTTCAGTAGGGATTGAAATGGATGGTACCTTGGATATACATTGCATCGCGATGGTTGCCCATTTACCCCACGTCCCTGTAAAAGGATGGAGTGTATCTTTCACAAAATCAGCATGAAACGCGTCAAATATAAAGCGACGATGCTGAACCATACCGTGAGCGGATGCTTGCCAAAAAATGGCCAGAATTAACTTGCCAAAGGCATAGACATCACACCTTTTAGAAAAATCAGTATCACAACAGTCCCATGTCGATGTTACTTCGATTGGACATTTAAAAAAGGGAGTCCCGCAATGACTTTTATTATAGACCGGTCCCGCAAAATCAAAGTCTATCAGACAGAGACGACCACAATACAAGACGACATTCTCTGGTTTAATATCGCGATGAGCAATCCCATTGTCATGTAGATACAAAATAGCCGACGACAATGCACTCAATTCTTCCTCGACAAATGTCCAATCAAAGGGCTGCTTTATAATGTTGAATAAATCCGTTTGACCCAACGACATACACAATAAAACAGTATTTTTATTTTGCCGAATCACCGACGTTGGTATCAATAAATTACAATGTGGCGCCAATTTTGAAACAGCAATATTATTGTTATAAATAAATTCTGTTTCGTCTTCATTTGGTTCTGTATGGACCTTCCACAGTCGTTTTCTTCGGTCGGTATAGAAAGTACTTTTATCAGTGTTAAAGTTTGATTGGGGTGTTTTTTTTTGTATTTCTGTTCTTGTTAAACAAGCACCCATTTCTCATAGAAAGTACATGTTTATACTATAAAGGGAAGCTTTCAAAGGGATACATGTTTATGCCTCCAAAACCAAACGTGCAAAGACCCATGAAAATAAAGACTTCGGTTGCTACCCCCGGGACAAACCCAATCAAAACATTCATTAAAGAAAAGTTTATATATTTTAAACGTATATTCTCCACCTCACCACGGTCTCATGGGGGGATTTAAAAATTCAGCACAGGAAACCAATCACAGACATTTTTCATTCCAATAGAATTCACATCGTCATAACCACCCATACAGACAAGAACACCGTTTTGTAGCCTAAATATTTGTGGCGAAGTGCTGCCTGCCACTCCAACCCGTTGACATCCAGTGTACAATTCCAAGACAGCAGTGTTCAATTCATTGGAATTGAACACCTCACGGCTGTAGAAAGGCACACTGGATTGTTTAAAATTCCGACAAACATCTTTATAAAAATGACATCTCTCATAGCCAATTATATAAAACATTATTTATTCATTTATAGTATTTATACTGTCTTGTCATGCATGATGCGATTAGTTGGGGTGTATGTCATTCAATTGACAGAAAAAACATGCCGCTTTAAAGACAAATTAGACTTCATTTCTGTTTTAAGCAGGTCGTCCGTGCGAGAACTCATGCATGAATTTGCCATTTCTGCGGCAGAATCGCTCATTCACCCTGAACGAAAAATATTTGAACATAACGAATTTCAATTTATTTGTCAACGATGGGAAGAGACCTCCATTATTCTAGTCACCGACCATGAATATCCCTCACGCGTAGCCTTTGATATATTGCGACAACTCTTCGAAGACCCTTCCGATAGTAACATGGCATCTATTATAGAAACGCGACAAGATGGACAAGACATCATTTCCAGAGTCTCTCACTCTTTGGAGGAGACCATGGTCATTGCTCATGAAAATATTGACCGCGTCATTCAACGTGGGGAAGACATCGACAAACTAGTTGAAAAATCAGAGCGCTTATCCAATACATCCAAAATGTTTTACAAAGTCGCCAGGAAACACAACTCGTGCTGTATCGTATCCTAAACCCCCATCAACTTATTATAATATTCCCATTGTTGACGTATCGACTCGTTAAGACGGTTCTGTAACTCGACACATTCAAGATTCCGCTCTCTCAATTGCTGCTCTCGTCTATTCAAATTGGTTTCCAGTTGATATCGGGACTGGTTTAGGTTTTGTATAGAAATACGATATTCATTGATATTCGCAAAAACATGTTTACACTGCTCCTCGAGATTGGCCATATCAGCGCGCAGCTTTTTGTTAGACGCGGTCAGTCGAACATTCTCGGACACAATAATCTTGCCATGTTCTAAAACTCCAAAACGAAGGTCCTTGATGACGTCTTGGCGATTGGGTGCCGTCGACAATCTTTGACAAACCTCCAATGAATCTTTCAAATGCTCTTGCAATTCCACAGAAGGGGCAGGTAATAACAACGGCACACATTCTTTCAAATAGGGTTCCGCCAAGTCAAAGCTAATATCACATGTATCACACAGTGGTAGACTACCAGCAGGACACATATAAAGACCAATCTTCCTTTCAGTTGTACATTTCTTAGAACACGACGCGCAACACCCCGGGCCAAAGCCATGGGCTACACGAATGGCCATTACATTGTCCCATTGCCATCTCAAATGATAATCAGGTGAAGAAGTTAAAGGAATTTCTTCCCCTGTGAGCAGAGGAGTACCGTTATAGCAACCACCAACGGAACCCTTATAAAAAGAAAACAACTCTGCAAAAAGCTCAATGTAATTCTTTTTTTGAAACTTACCGGCAATTGTAAACGATGTCAACGTCTGGATAAAACGACAACACTCTTCCGAACGATTTTCTATACTATACATAAACTCGTTGTAGTAGCGGGCTCGGAAAGAATCAAGCGCACGCTCGTAACACGCGCGCTTGGCATTTTTAGGGAGACCACGTGCAATCGAGACAAAACGAAAAACTATACTCTCGAAAGTAATTCTCTCGTATAATATGGCCGAGGCTTTGTTAAGAACGGACCACGCTACTATATGTTCAGATATAAATTTCATCATACTTTTAAACTCACATACTTAAAAAAATAACATATTCTTTATTTATGGTTTTGTTTTACTTCTTTTAATTCGTATCCCATTATTTTGATTTTGGAGCTAGGAATAAACACTACTTTATTATCGTCCTGGGGTTTTTTAAACGCATAATAGCCAAAAAATGCCAATAGAAATAACAACAAGACTATTAACACGACTGCCGCAGTATATTGTGCATATACAACACATAACAGGACAAAAATAAGAACCACAAGCGAAATTAAAACCGACATTTTTAAAGACAGTCGCACATTTGACATTTCACATATATATTTTTCTTTATATACTCACAAGACCTACGGAGAATATACATTAAAGACACTCACTATGGCATCCGTACCACTCGCATAAATACGACGCTGACTATTACAAAGAGGCATTAATGTATAACGTCCACTCAAATCGGTAGGAATTTCGACGAGAATAAAAGCACCAATTTCATTAGTGGACGACACACCGTCGAGAACACTGTGGAATCTATCAGTGTTGAGGTACACGTCGGCCCATCGAGAGGCTTTGGTACCATTAAGACTGACATGGTATTCCAACGTCTTCAAAGTGCAAAGAAATGAGTGGTAATTTATAAAAACGTTGCCGACACTACCCTGTGTATTTTTATTATATTCCATTAATAATCTTGAAATCATTGATTTCTAATTTATAAAATAAATGGTTAGAGTTTATACGATGTTTAGTTTTTAAAAATTAAGTTCAAATTCACGTGACATATTAACCCTATCTGGTGCAGCATTATTTACACTCTTGTCGACCTTTTCTACATCGGTAGAATAACAACCAGCAGCATTAGTAAGGTCGCTACATACCCACAGACATAATATATTAGACAATACGCCTCCAAATAGAGACGTATGGTCACAATTTCCACAATCGTCCATAGTACTCAATTTAATATACCTACCTAAGTACTTCCGTTTCACCAAAATTATTTATATCAATTTAGTTTGTCACATGGTTTCTTGAAACTTATTTGATTATTTTATTTTTGAATTTGATTCTCTAAAGCTTTAGAGATTATTTGACTATTTTATTTTTTTATTTTTCTTTTCATGAACATGTTTTACCAGGATGAAGGTTGTAAAGTCGCTTAATTTTTTTTAATTGCTCATCATTGCACCCCAAAAATTCATTAGAAAGCGAACAATCGCCCACAACGGGCACTCTCCTCTTGGCCAAGAGCATATCATCTAATAAACACTGGCTATTAGGATGACGGTTGTAAAATCGCTTAACCTTTTCTAATTGCGCAGCATTGCACGCCAAAATTTCATTGTCTCCCCAACAGTATAACTCAGATGTTGGAATTGGGTAATTTGTTCCAGGCCAGTTTCCAAGCTGAATTGTTCCAGTATTAGTTCCATCTCCAAGCTGACCTTCTGAGTTAACTCCCCAGCATCTGACAGAGTCATCATCGAGAAGTGCACATGTATGACGCCACCCTACAGATATTGCAACTGCAACTTGTCCTAAAGGCACTGTTTGAGTAGGGGTGTTTTTACTAATACTAGTTCCATCTCCTCCTTGACCATAGTAATTAGAACCCCAACAACTGACAGAGCCATCATCAAGAATGGCACATGTAGAAGCTCGACCAGCAGATATTGCAACAGCAGTTCTACCTGTGTCAAAAGGCGATGTTTGAGTAGGTATTTTCACAGAAGCCCAATCTCCCAACAATCCCGCACCATTCCCAAGTCGACCGTACACCTGCTGACCCCAACAACTGACAGAGCCATCATAGAGAAGTGCACAGGTATGGTCCGACCCTGCAGATATTGCAACTGCACGTTGTCCTAAAGGCAATACACCCACAGTAGGTGTATTAGCGTTACTATCAGTTTCATCGCCCAGTTGACCCTGTTCATTGCTTCCCCAACAGCTGACAGACCCATCGTCAAGAAGTGCACATGTATGAAAGTTACCTGCAGTTATTGCAACAGCAGTTTTACCTGTGTCAAAAGGCGATGTTAGAGTAGGTGTATTAGCGTCACTATCAGTTCCATCGCCCAGTTCTCCGTAGGAATTGCTTCCCCAACAGCTGACAGACCCATCATCAAGAACGGCACAGGTATGGTCTGTCCCTGCAGCTATTGCAACTGCACTTTGTCCTAAAGGCAATGTTTGAGTAGGTGTATTTCTGTTAATAACAGTTCCATCACCCAGTTGACCGTTGGAATTGCTTCCCCAACAGCTGACAGACCCATCGTCAAGAAGTGCACATGTATGAAAGCTTTCCTCCGTCCCCCCAGCAGATATTGCAACTGCACCTTGTCCTAAAGGCAATGTTTGAGTAGGTGTATTTTTGTTAATATTAGTTCCATCTCCGAGCTGTCCTACGACATTGTTTCCCCAACAGCTGACAGAGCCATCATCAAGAATGGCACAGGTATGCTCTCGCCCGGTAGTTATTTTTTCTACTGGTGCTGGAGATGGTACTTGTGCTGACACAAGTGTGGTTAACATGACAATAAAAAGTAGAAGCATATGAATATTATAAACATTGAATTTATAGTACTTTTTTGTACCAGTCAGCTTTAGAGCATCAAACTTTTTTTTTATTTTTTTTCTTGAAGTCATTTCTCTAAAGCTTTAGAGAATCAAGTTCAAACTTTTTTTATTTTTTTTCTTGAAGTCATTTCTCTAAAGCTTTAGAGAATCAAGTTCAAACTTTTTTTATTTTTTTTCTTGAAGTCATTTCTCTAAAGCTTTAGAGAATCAAGTTCAAACTTTTTTTATTTTTTTTCTTGAAGTCATTTCTCTAAAGCTTTAGAGAATCAAGTTCAAACTTTTTTATTTTTTTTCTTGAAGTCATTTCTCTAAAGCTTTAGAGAAATCAGAACATATTCTATTTTTCATTTCCCTTGTTTTTATTAGTAATAAAGTATGTCCGAGCTCGTCGGAAATTTTATCTTGGTTTTAAACAATAAAGAGTGGCCACAAGAGGCTGTGGAAGCTGCCGCCAAATCTCTAGAAGCAGCGCTTCCACCTGGAGAGCTCATAGAAGACGATATAGTAATTCATAGCGGTAGCAAACAGTTAGGTAAAGTTGTTTCTAACGACGATGGGATTGTAACTGTTAGAATAAGCACGTTTCGCCCCTCGTATATTGCTGGTGGAGGTGCAATGGCCTGGTGCAATGTCATATGGCCTGTCAGCCTGTTGTATAAGGTAGCTTATAATTGTGATAATCAGTGAGATTGACGCCATTTTGTTGGCAATGGCGTGTTATCTTGACGGTCAACTAAAAATACAGTATAAATATACATTGCAAATATACAAATGATTACATGGGGCTCTTATAAAAAAGACACCAACTGTGTACAAAAACTATTCCCGTGTGGTTCCGCACCTACATTCTGGTCCGTAAATTGGATTGCCGCTTTATTTCACCTCTTAAACACGGTGGTCACAATGGTATTGTGGGCCATATCTGATGACAAAGACCAAGTTTTCAAACTCAGTGAGAATTATGCACCATGGGTGACTAATAATGGTACATGTCCTAAAACGAATTGTTCTTCGTCTTTCAAAATTTCGGACGAGTGGTGTGTGGAGACATGTAGTGATACCACCAGCGAACTATCTCTATGGTGGCTTGTTATTGCGTTTCATTTCTTATCCTTTGTCTTCCAGACACTTTCCATGGCCGAATGGGACATTCCCTGTTGCGGATACTCTTGCGTCCGTCAGAGCTATATTACAGAAGTCGATGAAACAGGAACAAATCCGCTACGAATGATTGAATACAGTATTTCTGCAACACTGATGCAAATTGCAATTGCTTTGATATTGGGCGTCTGGGACCGGTTGACTATTATTGGAATAGCTGTTCTAACCTGTGTCACTATGCTTCTGGGATTGATTGCGGAGCAGCTCAAATATGATAGAAAAGTCATTGCTTGGGTAGCTCACTTTACCGGTTGGATTTCGATGTTAGGTGTATGGGCTATTTTGGGAAGACAGTTTACATTTACAATTGAGAAATCAACCGAAAAGCCACCCGAATTTGTCTATGCGATTGTCATTGTCATCTCTATTTTGTACACTGGGTTTGCACTGGTACAGACAGTGGATTTGGCCCTTACCGGTAAAGAGAAATCAAAAAGCAGACACCGCGCTGTCGAATTGGCTTTTTGTGTATTGTCTCTAACATCTAAAACATTTCTGGGTTGGATAATTTTTGGAAATGCCTTGTCAGGTATGGCCGCCAATAACTAGCAGACATTAGAAACTCTTTAAATCAAAGTTATTTTAATAAAAATTCGTATTTACAGTGATTACTTTATTCTAAATGACATCTCTTTTTGAAGGCGCGGACGATGGTTGTATACCATCACTGACATGGACACAGCGATGGTATGGATTTTGTGGTTGTTTTGTCACTGGCAGCATGATATCGCTCCTATCGAGTCTTTCCCTCGCAAAAGGCGACATACCATCCTTTGCACTCTTGTATACTCTTGGAAATGTTATCTCTATCTGCTCAACGGGGGTTGTGTGGGGACCACAGAGACAGTGTAAGAAAATGTTTCACAAAACCCGCGCCATCGCAACCAGTATGTATTTAATATGTATTGTGGCCACTCTTATTTTTGCTACGGGTGACTTGCTCCCGACAACATCGGCAAAGGTGGGGGTTTGTATATTTTTAATAGTGTTGCAGTTTATTGCACTGTGTTGGTATTGTCTCAGCTATATTCCCTATGCACGACAGATAGCAAAACAGTGTTTGCCATGTTAATGACCATCGCTTGAAATATTTAAAGTAGAAGACCAATATGAGATATCATTTTTTAAATACCATTGAATAATGCCCACTTCCATTTGAATATCGCTATACGAGGCACAGTTTTCACAGTTATTGCTGCTCCACATCATATTATGACCACACTTGCATTTTGGAGCAGTATACGCGCCATCGACCTGATTGTTATACCATGTCTGATAGTCTTTTAGGGATTGTGGTATGGACATTGTTTAAGGATTAAGGAGTTTCTAAAAAAATGTACATGTTCATATTGGTCTTCTAAATCTTATTTTTTTTTTTTTAAATATCGTTTATTTTTTGACACTATATAACTGCCTTAGTTTAATACATAAAAATGTCGCGATTTCATAAAAATTACGTTAAAACTACTGATTCAAAAACTCAAATGGTGAATAACAAGGTTCTTCAAAAAACACCGCGCCATCCTACATTAACCTGGGTAGCACCATCTGCCGCAAAGAAGCCGGACCATCTTGAACGTTATGTCGAAGTTCGTCCATTCGCATCAATGGCCAAATTTGTACGGTCTGAATCTAAATTGGTGCATTCAAGACAATTCCAACGAGCTGAACCACAATGTAAAGGTACAACGAAAGCAGGCAAAAGATGCAAAAAAAATACGTGCAATGACGATGGATATTGCATGCCCGAGCACCGACCCCACGCCCACGTGGTTTCTCCGGGTGGGGACCATGGCCATACCAGCGAGTCCGAAGACGGCGAGTCCAAAGACGGCGAGTTTTCCGACGGTGATGAGGTAACCATTACGCGCGAGGGCAAGTTTAAAAATTTAACAGGCCAAATTGCCTATGAAACCCCGAAGGGTTTCATGGTCCGTGTGGATGGACAGGTAGAGTTTTTCTACGCACGTGATTTACATATAGGTGGTGGTGGTGGTGGTGGTGGTGGTGGTGGTGGCACCATTCCAGAAACTCCTGCGGAGAGAAAAGAGAGAGAGAAGAGAGAAGAGAGAAAACGAAAAGAAGAGGAGGAACTTGAACGCAAGCGTGAAGAACTTGAACGCAAGCGTGAAGAACGTGAACGCAAGCGTGAAGAACGTGAACGCAAGCGTGAAGCTGAAAAAGAAGAACGCCAACGGCTGGCCGAGGAACAAAAAGCAGTGGAAAGGGAAAACGCCCGCAAAAATTTTATGAAAAAATTGGGCACTGACCTTCACAGACAACTTCAAAGAATTACCAATGAAAAAATCCGCACGATGTTTGGGTCAGATGAAACCGCCTACATTAAAACAATGGTCTCTAAGAAAGACTTGAACGCAGCTAATTATTTGGGACTACGAAACTACGTTAAAAAGGATACGATAATGTTCAAAGCATTGACGAACATACATGACATTATCAAGACTATATGGGACAAGAAGAACGCGTTCAATGAGGAATATGCTGATTTTTTCAGTGAAGTCTTCGGAGCAGGGGGGTTTAACACCAAACCATGCTTCTGGTACAACGGATTGAACAGATTCACCAGTGCCTTTTGGGATTTTTACTGTACCGATAATGCCGGCATTGATGTTGAGTACGTCCAAAAATATATCGAACATGCACAAGCGGTGTGCGATATAGCGACCCAAGGTAGGTCGTCCATCGACTTTGCCTCCCAAATTGCAAACGCGACAGAGGCGGAGCGTCGACGAGTAGAAGAGGCCGATGCGGAGCGTCGACTCGAAGAAGAGCGGCAACGAGCAGAGAGGCTGGCCGAGGAAAAGCGTCAACGGGTAGAGAAGCTGGCCGAGGAAGAGCGCCAACGGCTGGCCGAGGAAAAGCGTCGACGGCTGGCCGAGGAAAAGCGTCAACGGGTAGAGAAGCTGGCCGAGGAAGAGCGTCGACGAAAAAAGATTCAAATATTACAGGCATTGCAAAAGCTTCGCGAAGCAATGAAGGGCAGTAGGAGTACTGCCAATGATAAGCGGAGGGAGATACTGAAGGAACGTCGGGCCGAAGTCAAACATGTCATGAATGATATCATAGAAGGTTCACAGGACTTGGACAGTGAAGAAATTACGCGACAGTTTTTCGAGAACAAGTATAAAAACGAGGACAACGACGATTTTGAGTTGTCCGACGACGAAATTAAGTTGTCCTCTTCTTCCTCTTCTTCCTCCTCCTCCTTGGGGGAGGAGGAAGAAGAGGATGTCTCCGAAGTTGTTGTTGTTAGAGAAAGGACTCTTGATCAGCGTCTTGAGGATGGCTCCGTAGATGCAATCCCAATCAGCGACGAGGACAACTCGGAGTCCTCCTCAACTTCGGAGTCCTCCGAGGTGAAGAATAAGAAGGGGAAGGGGAAGAATAAGAAGGGGAAGGGGAAGAATAAGAAGGGGAAGGGGAAGAATAAGAAGAAGACACAAGTGAAGAAGGAGAAGAAGTGACTGGGAGGACGTATTAGGTTCATCCGCTGTATCGTAAATAAATTTAAATAAACAATCTCTTTTTCCTTATTTTCGTGTTCCAACATAAGGGTACTAAACATAAAAACCCTCCCACAACTAAAAATACTGCTAAACTATTATTACCAGGACCATAGTTCCCGTACAAGCAATAATCTTCGCAGTATACCCCATAATAATATTGGGTTGAGCAATCTTTGGTGCTACAATCGTGATACCATGGACCCCCTACACTAATAAGTACCAACATACCTACAAGACCAATAACGCATAGAAAAATGAACCCCCCCCATCCGCTGTATCGTGAATACATTTAAAGTGTGTGATTTCTTTTTATACATCTAAAATGACATAATTTAGAAATAACTTTTATTGTGTTGTTTTTTATAATTCTTTAGTGGAGTGCCAATGAACGACACCGCCAATGTCGGAGCCGTAATAAATTTTTGTATTATTCGCCAGTGCTTCAATCTTGCGCAGTTCCAAATATTCAGCGTTCAATAGTTCCTTGTTTTTCTTCGCCAGTTCCAGACCCGCCTCCTTGTCCGCTGTTGCTGCCATGATTACGATGTCGGCCTCCTTCTTTGCTTTGGCCCTGTCCATTTCATGGCGAATTTCAGCCTGTTCTTTTTCGGCATTGAGTTTGGCTTTTTGGCGTTCAAGTTCTGTCCCCTGTGAGTCGGATTTACGAAGCTGTTCCGCGATATTACTCGCACGAGTCAGTTCGTCGGCTGCCTTTTGCTTCTCATTAGCAAGAGTGGACATTTTTCTATCTAACTTTTGCTTTTCATCGGCCGTTCTGATGGACTGTTGATGTTCCGCTTCCATCTTAATGATATCTGCAATGTTTGAGTTTGTGGGGGTTGGTTTAAACACTTTCACTTTGCCTTCGACAATTGAAAGACCCGATTCCGCAGTTATTTGCGCTTTAACGAGGTCGATATACATAAGGTCATCGATGTCAGTAAATTTATCGACCAGAAATTCTCGGGCTGTCATGTTTGCACAAATAGATTGCATCAGAAATTCGGCCTGGTCGTAAATATTGGCCCTGTCCGGGTTCTTTCCGTACAGCAAGAATGTCGACAATACGTTCTCCGACAATAACTGGTTCGTTATAGCCATATCTCCCTTGAAAGTGATGCCGTCTTTCGTGCCACATGTGTAGGGGACTTCATCCTTGTCTTTGCCAACAAACATGTCAACACCTGTGACAAAAGGGGATTTCCAGTAAAACCCCGGTCCCGAAGTTTGTTCGTACTTGACAGCTTCAAACTGTGTCCAAATGGTCATATGCATCGCTGGAACGATATGGTAGCATCTTCCTACGCCAATGTATAGCGTAAGAATAGCACCGAGGACACCAGCGCCGATTAATATTGCTTTATTTTCGGACATTGAATAATACTTTAGATTCGGTTTATTCTAATTTTTATTTAGATTCGGTTTATTCTAATTTTTATTTAGAAATAGAAAACACCTTTTCCATTATGAGTATTTAGTGAAATCCAATTTTATAACCATGAATATTCCGAATACGTCTGCTAAAATTTCTACCTCTGTCCAACACATTGTTGCGGACCTCTACGCCTCTGAATTTGCGGAAAACAATGTGGATTTAACAATTGACGTGATGGGTGTTCTTAATTATACGTCGGGTATGAAGCTCCGACTCACCTTTGTGGACTCTTTCGACGACGATGACCTCCTTGAATGGAAAGAAATTGCTTACAAACGTGGTGCCACCCAACTTACGACACGGGTCAATACATCTTCTGGTCATATTGATTTGAATATCGAGTATAAAGGTATAGGTGGGAGTTCGTTAAACCTACAATGGCTCACGAAGTTGGGTTCAATCCTTCTCGTCAGTTGGTCTTACCACCAGTTACATCTTCTAAATCACGAGCGCTATCCGTTCCCGACCGTATAGTGAGGGTAAAAAAGCCTGTTGCATTGCAGGAAACTGAAACGGCCTTTATCGAAAAGACGTTGCACTACATTTCTGAGATTCGCGGCGCTGTCAAGACTGATTTGGTGCTTTCTACAAATACAAAATACCCTACACGCTACATCATGATGATACGTGGCCTTCCATTGATGTCATTGCAAGATTTTCAAAATATCCGCGACATGAACGACCATATCCGTGGTATAGTAGTGTGTATGGCAGACGAATCTGTCAAAATCGATGTCTGGCGCCAGGGTAAGTCCACCAATAACAAAAAAAAACGCCCTCGCGATAAAGAGACTATCAACGCCGAGTACGATTTGTCTTCGGTGGACAAACGTGACCGCAAATGCTTGAGCAATCTTTTATTACGCCTGAATAAATTGGAAGCTATTGAGTGTCAATTTGATATGCGTATTGATACATCGACACCCGAGTACTATATCCTCGACCTTCATATAATGGATACAGTGGCGTTGTCCCCATTGGAGTCCGTTTTATATGAATGTCGGTCTTTTTGCAATGGGTTCGATTTTGATTTTCCACATCGTCGATTAAGGGCAAGATGTCTCCGATTAGCGGCGCCTCTTAAAAGAAGAACTTTGAAATTAAGAAATAAGTAAGAAATAAGTTTTTTTAAAACAGAACATTTCTAAATATATTTAAAAAAGATGACAAGTTTTATGAAGGTCGATACCTCTACCCCACCGGTCCCGTTGAACCCACCGGTCCTACCAGTGAATCTTTTAAGATTAAAGTCGATGCTTCCTTTCGAAATAGCCGGTATGGGCCAGCTAGACTGTTCGTACGACGCGTGTGGCTATACAACCAGTACCATTCACCACTTGCCAGTTCGTAAAACATTGGGTTCTGCTGGTTATGATTTATATTCGGTTGAAAATGCGATAATTCCTGCCAATGGCTCTGCTACTGTCTCTTCTGGGCTTTCTGTTGAGTTACCATCGGGCCATTTTGCCAAAATCGAAGGTGTGTCTGCTCTGGGGTACAACCGTTCCATTGTGCCTTTTTGCAGTGTTATTGACGAGGATTATCATGATGTTATTTATGTAAAATTATTTAATTTTGGAAATGAAGCTTATAAGATAGTTGGAAATACTATCATTGCTCAATTGGTGATTCAAAAATACATTACACCATTGTTTAAATCAACGAATGGTCTGAATCCACCCTGTAAGTTTGGTGTGATTGGTGGAGAGCGTGGATTTGTGGGAACGGGTTATTAAACCTATTTAAAAGCATAAATAAAATGTAGATGTATAGGTCCAATTATAAAAGTTTATTTCGATGCCATACTTTGGCAGAGTGTGTTAATTATTCCCTTGAACTCAGCATCTCCAAAGCGGACCTCTTCCTGTACCTACTAGATGCGTACGACCTTTTACTTTCCCATGCGGATGGTTCCATGATATTTGACGAAGGTGACGACACTCCTTATTTAAGACTGTCCACCAAACTCGAAAAATACACTTTTCAAGCTTGGGACAGTCTTTTTGACCGTATTCCTGGACAACTGAAGGGTTGGTGCGAGGGCATGTTTGTTTATGTCTGTATAGCCATGTGTCGATGGCTGGCGTCCAAACCTGGCTGTACAGTGATACCTTCTGAAACCAGAGACTGGCTTCGAGAACATGCGATGCGCTCCCACTTGTCTTACGATACCGCGACTTGGTCGGTCACTGATATTTTAAATGCTTTGGATATTATTGAACAACGGTGGTACGGATTAAAAACGCTCGACCATCACGTTTTAATTTATTTAGACGCTTTGGAATACCGTGCGGCCTGGTTTATTGCACACACAGCACCGTCCACCCTGTTTGACATTCGTAAACATCGCATCAAGGTTTCTCCCAATCAGTTCCAAATCCACCCCGCTCTGTTGTACCAATTGTATGTGCGATTTATCGCGATTCGTCGTTCGTTTGCGCAGTATATTATGTTTGACACTGTTCCGGCAATTAAGAACATGCCACCTACACTCTGGAATGAATTTTTAGAAACAGAAAATCGACATTTATCGATTCGTAAATTCCGTGACCGAGTGGCAGATATGACCTGGGAAAATTTAGCACGTTTATCTGATAATGTTCGTGCTTCCTACAATGCCCGTGGTTCTAGGGTCTCCGCCTATCAATCAGTGGCTGAAAACTCACCACTCGCACTATTGGACAAATTGAATCATGTCACCTCTTATGCAAAACCAGACGTTGTACATGGAAACACCTTTGTATTCAACGGGTTACATTTACAAATGGTCCATGCACATTTCATGTCTACCTATTCAGTGTCCTTTAAGGATTATTTTTACTGTTCTTCCGAAAAATCATGGAAACACCGAACCAAACTCCTCACAATGCCCGTTCCCATTGTTCTTGAAAGACGACATCGCTATGACGTCTTACATCGTGGACTTGTACATCTTGTTCCAACCGGTACATTCGCCGAGGCTTTCCAATTATGGCTTCTTATTGTCCGTCGCGACTATCGGGGCATTTTGTATGGTTCGATGGACTTTGGAAGATTATGTAGATTATTGTTCGACCCACCAGAAGTGGAACAGCAGCGTTCTTTATCGGACGGTCTGCAAGCTTATCAATGGGACGTATAAAAGTATACATTATAAAATAAATGAGATATGCTGGGAATCTTGAAAATATTCTGAGAAAAAAAAGAGAGAAAAAAGAGAAGAAAAAAAGGAAGAACAACTTTGGACGCCCATCTATTTCCCCAATAGTCTTCCAAGAACCTCTTTTCCGTGACCATGAAGAACATGTAGAAACAACCAGTCAAACTTTTCCTGGAAACAGCACCATTACCGTCCATCGGCAAGTGGACGGACAACTCACTTGTGGTATGAGATGTCTTCAAAACATGTACGGAAAACACATTGTCTCCCGTGAGGAAATGGACCGACAATCCAAAAAATTGGAAAAGAACTCGCACGGAATTCAAATGTATAATCCAGAATTGGGATTTTATCACATACAAGTACTAGAAGCACTCCTACAAGAGAAAGGTAAACATGTGCAACGCATCGCACTCGACAAATTGCCCTCGGATTATTATGTTCCAATGGTAGAACTCAACCCTACGTTTACCGGATATATTGTAGCAATGGGGAGCGGTGATATGAAACACTACATAACGGTGAGGTATAATGGACAATATAAACGTATCGATTCACTACCCGGTGTACAGCCGCAGCTCGTAGCGTCAGAAAACCTCTTTCAACGATATACGGACGGTAATATCTATTGTTCTGGAAGTGAAACACAACCCGTTGTCGCCGTTTTAGCGATAGGTGGCTCTCCATTTGTGGAATATAACGTGTTACACGACAGTTGGACGGACACAGCACCCCATATAGACGAATTAAAACCTATTATTTTGGAGGCCTTTGATTACCAACCCAAGACACTGGGTCAAAAACAATGGTTTCTGAATTGGAAACAAAAACGAACGCCTCCAGATGCCGAGTGTCTGGAATTAGTGGTAGCAAAGGTGAAACAGCAATTCGAAAAGGACAAAGAAGTGGTTGTACACTATAAGGACGACCATACTATAATAAGATGCAAAACACTCTCCCAACTTCTTCGCGATTTGAAATCAATCAACTGGATTTCTGACATACCATTTGTTTTAAAACAGGATGGTAAACAAGTGTATCACTCAGGTATGAAAGAAGAGAATATCAATTGGAAGTTGCCCATACACCTGACAACGGACGACCATCCACAAATTGGGGGGTTTTATACTTTTAACTCTTCAGTGGCAGGTGTCTGTACTAAAAAACATGATAATGCCTATTCCGTACTAGATAGGGACGGAACTTTACATGTTTTATATAAAAAAGCAATTAATAATATTATGCAATAAATTTATATTTTTCCTTCACGTTCCAAAATAAATATTTAGAAACTTGATTTCTCTTGAGTAGGTGTTGGCGACAAACAGGACATTTGTTGTTAACGCGCTCAACAAAATCATTTAAACATTCGACATGACCCACTCGTGTCGTACAATGACAGTGCAACACCAAATACTGTTCGGAAAACTTGAAACAACAGCGACATACTCGGCATTGTGGTTGTACTGTCACAGATGTCTTGTGAATCTTTGGTGGTGGTGACACTGTCCCATCACCGAGAATTTTTAACATTGACTCTGAGAAATAGACTCGGCTTTCGGTGTCATTAAACCACAATAAACGAGACCGTGTCAATTTCTTCTTTTCTGGTGACGGATGACGAAGAGCGTCCAACCAGGCGTCATAACACTGACGTGCTGATGGGTCCAACAACATTGCCGCGGCAGATTTTAAATAGAGTTCACCCTCGTTAAAAACCTTTCCCACGTTCACGGCCGCTTCTTCGGCTGACATTGTTGTAGAGAGGCGGGCTTTCACCGATGACATTGTCCATCGACTGCAATATTGTTTGCATTTTCGAAGTATTTCATGAGGCGAATCTTCAGGACTTAGACCAAATAAAATATAAACGGAAGACTCCATTGTTAATTACTATAAGTACGATACTGTTGATCGCGAAAATAAACTTTGCATTTGTTTTCGTTTTCTCAATGTTAATAGTACTGTGATACAACACACACCACAAAAAAAACCAGTAATAAACACAATTAAATAGGTGTCGTACGTTGTCGTTAGCAGCTTCTTTTCAAATTTATCTAATATAATATTAAACATCTTTTCCTGTGCCAATAAATGTTGCTCAACACCGTGCATTTATTTTACACAGATTTCAATTTATACTCAATCACACTATAAATGTTGAACGACCATTACAAATGGCCAACGCCTGTTTTCAGTCACACAATGCCCCAGGCAATAACTGTAAAGACCCGACAAGGGGGTCCTTTCAAATACCCACCGGTGCCACGTTTGAAGACATAGGACCAAATGCACAAAATTTCAAAGTCACCTATTTCAAATTTGCAGCCAGACAAGCATATGACGTCCATTACGAGCTTGCAGACGGTCCTATTTGGAACTGCACTTGTCCAGATTTTGAATTTAATGATAGATTGGAACAAAAGACGGCATGCAAACACATTCAAGCCTGTGTAGATAAAATAAACGGCACCACCCGTACCGGTGGAAACTATGAAAAATTTCTGGTGGAACACATTCATTAACACTTATATTGTTTTGAAATAAAAGTGTTAATGAAATGGCAAATGTACATTAATGCAAATGCATTAAGATTTATTGCAGGTGCTCTGAACGCTTTTGAACACTGGTTTTATACAGTGATAGTGGTTATTTTAATAGTTTTGGGGATAGTCATCTGTTGTGCCGTACGATGGCCAATAAGTTATTGTCATAGAAAACTAGTTAAAAGACATTAAAATAACCACCAGATAAAAAAAAAATATTTATTATATTTAAACTACAGCAACTTGTACTACCGTAGATGGCTCCTCCGTGAATGCACTGACCATCTCATCAATAAACACATCGCTCATTGATGCATCGTCGACTGGACCAAAATCGAAAGTAGTAACATCGTCAAAATCAAAAGCAGCCTCAAATAAACCCTCTTGCAATGACGACCCACGAGAGAGCGAAATTGGTTCAAAAAGACTACCAGCTTCATCGTCGATGATAAACGTGTCGTTTTGGAACGCTGCGTCCATGTTTGACATTTTCATTTTTTGTTTTTTTGCTTTTTTTACAAAAGTTGTACTGGCCTTGCGTTTCGATTTTTTTCCCGGCGCCTTGATAACAAAAGGTGTCTTACAAAGCTTGCATTTGAGCGCGCGGTTACTTTTAGCACGTTCTCTGCACTCGGGGTTCGGGCAACACTTTGTACCACGAATGTCGACAATACTTTTTACCTTGATAATTTTAACAAAAACCATGGTGCAATTTTTACACTCAAAGGCAGAATTCGATGGAGCACTAACGCTGCACCCAGTACAAATTTTGGTACCACCAGAGTGGTTTGTAACACTTTTGACGGCGTTTGCCACGGGTTTTTCTTGAAATGAGTTAAAATTCATTGATGTTGGGGGGGGTAGGTTTAAAATTTGGAGTGTGGGTATTAAATATAATTTTCCTTTGTATATAGGGAAAATATTGCCAGAAAATTCTGGCAAAGAAAATTCTGGCAATATTTTCCTGCCAGGATTTCTAAAAATATTCTTTAGGGAATTTCTAAAAAATATTCTAAACACTAATACATTCATAAACATGTCCTCCCCTGTTCCAGTGTCAACCATGTCGTCAACTGTCTCACAGACCACTGCAAATGATACGAAAACACAAAACAGCCACGATAACACTGTCACTGACTCTCAGTTCGGCCTCGTTGTCGGGTTCAGCGACACTACGACCCAACTTTGGGCCGGCATCGGTGATGATTGTTTGGCCATTGATACTTCTGGTTCAATTTCTGGAAAAAACGAACTACTTGAGCGCGTCGCAGTGGCCGCCCTTCTGAAAGATACGCCCGCAGAAGGCCAGTTCGTCATTCCAGAGCCTAGTGGTGCTACAGCGCTCATCCAAGCCGTCGAACATTGTCGCGAAAAGAAAAAGGGTACACTCTTTATTATTTCGGACGGTGGTGAAAATCGTTTTGCTGGAAATCTCGCGGTGGGCATCGAAGACGATGGCTCTACAAAGGTCATCGACATCGATTTTAGGTCTGCCCCAAGCGCTGCGCTCTTAGCTGACCATTTGCAATACATTGGTGCGAAAGTATGCATCCTAGGCATTGGGGACGCTGCGCTCCCAATGGTGACCGAAATGCTTGGCCGTGAAAGGGTCTTTTGTGCTCATGTCTCAACAAACAACATCAAAGAAATTATCGCGACCACTCGGTACCTAAAGAGCGTCTCGATGGGCAAGGCGGGCACTTCTGTGACGCGCAATGGTGTTCAGAACGTATTACTGGTCAGTCTCAACAAGGATATCCAACAATCAATGGCGCTTCTAACGCCGGCAGAAATGGACCAGCTTGACGACACTATTGGACGATTCCCCATCAAAAACGGACACATCGTATGTCCTGCTGACCTCAAGCAGGCCATTGACGAGCTCTTTGTCAACTATGATGAAAATATCACTGGTCACGAGTCTGACCTCAAAGCCGCTTTATTGTTGGCTCTCGAAGCCATGTGTGTCGGACCCATGCCCGCAGCTATTGTGTCAAGTAAACATACGGCGATTATTGGTGTTCCACAGGGCTGGCGTGAGTTCCGCCGTCATTTGAACCGCTTTTTTAGCCGTATGGCCAGTGCTAATATTGTCAATCGAGAACCCGCCGTCGCTGAGGGTGGTATTGAAGTGGAGAACAATGGTCACAAGCACCGTTTCTCTGCTGGTTGTGCTCAATACAGCTGTAACATCCCAGTTTCCGCCGTTACAGGACTTGCAGAGACTGAAACATACTGTACAGCGCGAGAAGACCTCCCCGCGCCCAAGATAAAGAAGCGCAAGCATGCTTGTGCACCACGCGCCAAAAAAAAGATGCGCGTCGATTAATATAGTAAAAAATATCTTTCATTTTAGTTTTTTTTTTAAAAATTCTATAGTAAAAAAATAAAAAAATCCCTATATTTAAGGAGTGTATTCTTCCTGTATATGAAATTTCAAGTTTTTCTTTTCGTCACGATGGCGACTCTTCCAAATAGGGTGGTCGGCGTTTTTACACCCATCGGTCGTGCTGCTCTGGTTAATGCTGTTGGGACTTGCTTGGCCGAAACTTCGAACGGGGGCTGTCCAACCTTTGCCACTTCAACTTCGAACGGGGTGATGGGGGAGTGGGACACTGCGGCGGTGACGGATATGAGTAGCCTGTTTACTGATGCATCTGAGTTCAACGCTGATATCTCGAAATGGAACACTGCGGCGGTGACGGATATGAGTAGCTTGTTTACTGATGCATCTGCGTTCAACGCTGATATCTCGAAATGGAACACTGCGGCGGTGACGGATATGAGTAGCCTGTTTACTGATGCATCTGCGTTCAACGCTGATATCTCGAAATGGAACACTGCGGCGGTGACGGATATGAATAGTATGTTTAAGGGTGCCGTTGTGTTCAACGCTGAGATATCTGCATGGGACACTGCTGCGGTGACGGATATGAATAGTATGTTTACTGATGCCGTTGAGTTCAACGCTGATATCTCGAAGTGGGGCACTGCTGCGGTGACGGATATGAATAGTATGTTTAAGGGTGCCGTTGTGTTCGATGCAGATATCTCGAAGTGGGGCACGGACAAGGTGACGAATATGAATTTTGAGTTGATGTTTGATGGTGCTGTTGCTTTTCAAGCGAAATACAATTGTCCCAATACTGGTGGAATTGTACTGAATACGGCAAATTCAAATTGTATTTGTGGTAAGTACCGATGCCAACAAGGCAAAGACCGTTGCTTTAGTTGTTCTTCCATTTGCTTTGAACTCATAGACGATGTAAGTGTCGCGGGCACCACTCCATGTGTACAAAGTGCAACAAAAGTGATTGATAATGCCTGTCAGTGTAAAACAGATGAATGTGATGTAGGGAATTTTTGTTACTATAACATCTGTTCTGCGACAGGCATTAACAATGTAGACGAATTTAACGACTATCTATATAATCAGAGGTTATAAAACGAATATATTATTTACAAATACTGGCAGAAAGACCTGCCATTTCTCTTTTGGACAATTTTTTTTGTCGATAAATAGGTAGGATATCATCGGCACTATGTTCTAAATACTTAAAGATGTCCATCATCTCCCTGGCGTATTGAGCATCTGCCATTTTGCCTGAAAATTCCCGACGTGTAATAAATCGATGGAAAGCAATGAGTGACGGTAGTGGATTGTCAGTACGTACAGTTGTCCAATATTTGATGTGTTTTTCATACAAAGGGGTACCATAACATTTTTCGATTTCCTTTAATAATCCATTGCCCCATTTGGGCTTTTTTAATTGTAGATTATAAATGGCCGGATGTGTAAGAGATAGCCATATCATGTGGGCGGTCTGATGGTCTTCTCTTTCGTATGCCACCCGCATTACGTCTAAAAAGAATCTAAAGCTGCGTTGTATATGTCTATTTTTGACCTTTTTGTTGTCTCTGGTGAGTATGAGTCGTATGGTATGTGTTATACCTGCGTCAAGTCTTTCTCCGATGTCTGGGTTGTCAAACTCTGCGAGTATGGCTTTGGTTGATTCTCTACACTTGAAGACGACGTCATCAAGTCTGTCATCATAGTCTGAATGGAATAGATTACAGAATATTTTTTTGGTCCAATGTGCTGGTTTTGGTGGAGTCATACAGTTAAGATATAGATGTAACCCCTCGTTGGAGAGTGTACGTTTCCGCATTTTTTAAAATAAAAGAATGATATTAAATACTTATCCTCGCCGGCGCCGGTGGTGATATATATGTTAACATTTCTTTGGCGTCAATAGTGTCAATAGTGCCTTCTGTTTGGAGGGTTGTTACAGTGACTGGTAATGTTTGTCCAATTCTCCAGGCGCGACCAATGGCTTGTTTTCGTATTGCTTCGTTTTCACAGGGTTCTAAAAAAACAATATGGGAGCCAGCTGTCAGTGTAATTCCAACGGAAGCAGTTCTCATGGTCATTGCAAAAACGCGCACTGTTGAATCGTTTTGAAACTTTTCAATGGCGTTCCATCTTTGTTTTGGGGACATTTTCCCTTCAATGGAGGCAAATGGTATCTGATGACCTTCCATGGTAGCACATAGAAGTTTCCACGCATTGTGAAATTGTGTAAATACGATTATTTTTTCTTTGTTTTCTTGTGCCATGGCTATTATTTTTCCAATTTTCGGGCCCATTGTAGTCCCCGAATTGACGATTTGTGTGTGAATGTCTCGAGGCATCTGTGTTTGATTGCCTTGCAAGTCTGGGATATAGCACACCGTTTCTTCGGTGATAACCTGTCCTTCATCTTCGAGGGTTAATTCTTCGAGTGGTTGATTGTCGGCTGGTGACCTGCACAGTGGACATTTGCGTTTTGTATCGTGTTGATAGGCTGATTGGATACAGTCAAAGCAAAAAAGATGGTGACAAGGTGTTAGGGTGGGCCTATCCATGGCGTCCATACAGATGGAGCACTTTTCCTGTCCGTTTTTCCATGAATCAATGACAATTCGAAGTGATTCGTCATATTGTGCGGTGCCCAGTGTCTTTAAGAATGATTCAATGTCAGTTGATTCTGCATAGGCAGGACAATCGTGAGCCGGTACGCCAAAATCTGACATCCGATTCAGACTTGGATGAATCGCTGCTTGTCTGAGCCATCGTGTGTAGTGTAAAATTCGAGTGCGGCTATTAATTGATTGGTCAGCATCGTCTTCAGCCCTCCTTGCATGTACAACGTCGAGTAAATGTGCATAAATCTGTCCAAATGTGTTATTGCAGAGGATGGTTTGTTCTCGAACGGGTGGCAATGACAATCTTACATGTCTTTTTGTTTGCCATAATGTCATTTCAGTCAATGCTCCACAAAATAAGGATGGGTTATTGGTCGAATGATGTCGAACTAATCTTTGTGCGGCTGAGTATGCTCCAAGTCCTGGTGCTTCTTCAAAGGGTGAAACTCCCAAAAATGCAAGCATGGAGGAAACGTGAGCCATATCGCGTGGCCATGGGGTGGCGGAGACGCACCATCGAAATGGTGCGTACAAACGACAGATGGCACGGGTGGTGGAACTTAGTATTGTTTTCATTTCGTGGGATTCGTCCAATATAATGCGTCCCCACCGCACGGCACCAATTGTCGGTACGTGTTGATTGGTTTCGTTGACGACAACTCGATATGTCGTCAAAACAATATCAGCTTTGCGAAGGTCGTCCATATTTTTGGTACGACGACTGCCATGAAACATGACAACCGACAATGACGGAGCATGTTTGGCGGCTTCTGTCTTCCATACGGACAGCATCGTGGTTGGAAGAACCACCAAAGTGGGTCCGTCAGCTTTGTGTGTGTTGATAAGTGCTAACATTTCGACGGTTTTGCCCATTCCCACATCTTGTGACAACAGACCACCGTGCGTTGTATTGTTGGGCGCGGACAATGATATGTGGCCGAATACAGACGTGTAAAAGGCAAAGCCATCGTCACAGACATGTTTTGTCCAACCCCAAGCAGAAGTTGGGTTCTGTTTCTCCCGGTGAATCATCCATTGGCAGCATTTTTTTTGATATGGAAAGAGTTCAGTGACAAACGCCGCCGATGGTTGAAAGCCAGGTGGAATATTTTTTTTCTGGGAATGTTTGAGGACAGTTTGTAAATATCGATGGTCCATGGGTCCAGGAACATCGATGGACGGCTTTGACTTGGGAAATATTTGAAAAAAGAGACGCTGAAGCTGCATGTGCACACCGGACTCATAGTTGTTCGGTTTTACAAACGTCATATCATGGATTAAAACGGAAAAGGTGGCAGTATTGTTTTGAATGGAGCTGCATTCAAACAAGACAATAGGCAGGCATTTTGTTCGCCACGACTTTATTGCTTTTTTCATATAGGGTTGTGGGTTTTTCCACATGGCTATTTTCAAAGACAGGTCTTCACGTATATCTTCTGGGAATTTAGCCAGAACAATATCCAATGGCTTGTTGTACAGAGCTTCGTCAAACAACGATACAGAATATACATCAGAAATAGCATGGAAATAAGTCATCCATTCCACGCGAAAGTTATGGATATTTGTACTGTTGACATCTCTTGGTTTTTGTCCAGAAGGCTCATGAATGAACGTACGGGTAAGCGCAACCATGGCCCGCCATAATTCCCAGTCTTCACCGGAAGGACGACCGTGTGTAATAATACTGGACAATACAGTACAGGAAGTTTGACCGGGACGATGCTCTTCGTCAATATGTAACAGAGAATAATCAAAAGTTCCCACTTTACGTGTCCAAGCAGCTTTAGGAAATTCAACTTTGACGCAGTTGTGGTGGACACTCACCCATTCCAATCGACCGTCACTAATATGCTCCCACCGGGCACTGTACTCGTTTACATGGCGAATTCGAATCAATGCATGGCGTTCGTCGAAAGCATCAACAATATATCGAACACCCAATAATCGTATTCGTGACCCAATATATGTTCGCACATTTTCTGGCATGTTCACCTTTAGTCTCTTCGGGACGGACCCCATAGACTCTCGAGTCATTAACCAGTGACACCCAGCGTGTAAATTATCGCCAAAACGATGCATAGCTGCCACAGATGACTGTTCGGAAAATCCCATCTCGACATAGCGATTCATATTTATTTCTTAAAATGTCCTTTTATATACATTTATCATAAGTGTTACTTAATTTATTTTTGTTGGAACAGCCAGCTTTAGAGATATTGTACTATAAATAGTACAATATTTGGTACAGAAAAAAATGTTTAGTATGTTTACTGTACCAACTTCTACATTAGTTATAAATGAACCACCATCATCGCCAGTAATCCCGATACTTACATTACCTACATCCCTTACTTTTAAAGAGGCATTTAATATTGCTATAACCATACAAGTAAATACGAGTGAGAATAGTGAGTATTATGGGAATGTCGAAGTTTATACAACAAATGGGAATGTGTATGTATTCATGGGAAATGGTATTACACCTGGGACACTTTCCATTGCATATGGTCCTGATTTGGACGATGGTCCTGGGTGGATGAATGTTCCTCGGCATACCGTACTAACTGCTTGTGGGTATATCTTGAGTGTTCTATAGGGTCAGGTGTAAAATCTTTTAATCTCGTATTAATGCCTCGAATTGGCGTTACCCGTTGTCCCGCTCTTCTTGATACAATAGCCTACCTTTGTAATTTTACTGTATTTAATACGTTATCTTTTCTAAATATATGTACCGAGTGAGAGGCGAAACAAAAAGCGACGAAACAAAAAGTGATACTCAGCAGCTTGAAGAGATGCTGAGTATCACTGCCAAGGAAGCGCGTGAACTTTTAAACGCGTCCGACAATGACATTCAAAAAGTCATTGAGATGTGGTATTTGGATGAGGATGAAGACAGTGGTGGTGACGGAGGCAGTGTCTTTGGAGGCGGCGAACAGAAAAGTGACGACGACGATGACGACGATGACGATGACGACGATGAATATATAACAGAGGAGGCTATTAAAATCATGTCACTGTATCCGACAATAACCTTAAAAGAAGCTAAAGGCATTGTTGTAGAAGCCGAACTAACGACAGATGACAATTTAAATGGGCAGCCAGACTACACTGACAATTTCAATGTTGTATATCAAAGTATTATAGTCGAACTTGCTATAAGCTTGGTACAATCGAAAATATCTTCCGACGCTGGCGATGATTCTGCTGGCGATGATACCGATGATGAGGATGTCAGTTTGGAAGACCTCGCCTACGCTGCTTACACAGCCCAAGAAGAATTACACGATGAAACATTACACGATGGGCACGGTGGTGGAGAATATAAGACGATGGAACGTGAAGAATTCTCCACTGGCCGTAGCATACATTTTGGAAAACATGCATTAAAAGATGCGGTTTTAAGTATGAACCCACGAGGAGATATGATTTCTGCGCTCAGTACAAAAATTTCATACATTAAAGAACAAGTAGACTGGGCGCGCGATATGAAGAGAAGTCTCTATGAACCCGAAAGTATGGAACCTTATATTCGTGCATTTACAAATGCGGCCTTTGCTTATTTGAAACGTCAAATGCGTGATTATTTTAGTGGTCATTCCCAAGCACGCGGCCCTGTGCTACGGGCTAGTTCCCGTGACACGTCGAGAGTGCCAGTACTTTTAAGAACGGCGTCAGCAGGCCAGCCTGTGGAAGAGATTGAACGTCTAAAAGAGTCTATTCGCCATAAGATTAGCCAACTTGAACGCGAAAAACTGAGAAACGAGGAGCCACAAAATAAAACAATAAACAGTCAACTACGAAAATTGAAAAGGGAATTGGCTAGATTGGAGATGGATTTAGAAACTACAACAGCAGACTTAAAAAGATAAATTTTAATATTTCTAAAATTTTAGAACGACCTATTCGTCAAAATGCCATTTTTCAGGGAAATTTCTAAACAAAAATTTTCTAAACAAAAAAAAAACAATGGCACAATACATACCATTTGACACCTTTACAATGGTTGTCACGCCACACGCCACGGAACAGTCACTGTCCCGTTCCGGTGTATCTGTCGTTGAATACCTGTCAATTAACACGGTGAATGTCCCAAAACTATTTGAGAAGTTAGTGGAAGATGAATGTTTCGCAATACCAATTGGTAATTTACTTTTTTACGTTAAAAGAATATACAATATTAAACGCCATCGTTCAGAATTGGAATGTATCAGCCTAACTCCGTCCAAACGCGTCCATACACTCACCAAAACGTTCGCAAAGACGATTCCAACAACTACAAAGGTGATAAATAGTACGTTTCCACAGTGGTTTAATCACTAAAACTTTATGTTGTATTTCTAAAAAATAAAAAAATAAAATTCTCAAAGATTCTCTAAAGCTTTAGAGAATTGTTCACAAAAAAATAAAAAAATAAAATTCTCAAAGAATCTCTAAAGCTTTAGAGAATTGTTCACAAAAAAATAAAAAAATAAAATTCTCAAAGAATCTCTAAAGCTTTAGAGAATTGTTCACAAAAAAATAAAAAAATAAAATTCTCAAAGAATCTCTAAAGCTTTAGAGAATTGTTCACAAAAAAATAAAAAAATATACTGTATATAAATGAAGTTGATGTTGAGATGCAAATGAGGTGGGATACAGTCATCCTTGATGCAATTGGCACAAATGATGAGGAAGAGATTGACATGAAAAAATTAACCAAGGCGTTGAAGAGGGCCGATATGGCCGAACCGGATTGGCTCAACGAGAACAAGGCCCTGCTCAAAGCATGTATGAATAACAACTACAAAGTCGCCCAGATATTGCTGATGGTAGAAGGCATTGATGTCAACCAATCAGACGATGATTGGACACGCTTGTCATCGCCCCTGTTCATGGCGTGTTTGTTGCGCCATTTGGAAGTCGTCCATCTCCTACTGGCGGTCCCCGGCATTCAAGTCAATCAAGCAAATGGACAAGGCGAGACACCCCTGCTTGTTGCATCCCAACAAGGTTTTTTGGGATGCGTCCATCTCTTGCTGCGGGCCAAAGGTATTCAAATCAATCAAGCTACGAACAAAGGAGCAACCCCACTCTTTGCGGCGTGTCAGCATGGCCATTTGAGTATTGTCAACGCCTTGCTCAATTTCGACCCTCGTGACGATGACAAATACGATGCGGAAAGTCTCCGACAGCGGCAGACCGTGGATATCAACAAAGGCCCGGGCAAATTGACACCGTTGGATGTCGCCATCGGTAACAAACACTGGGATATTGTTGTACGGTTGGAAGACATTCCCAGTGTGAAAAAGCCTTCCTACAAACGCGACGAAGGCTACATCCGTGCAAGAAACAAGGCCAATGTTCTCCAAATGTTGAGGAAAAAGGTTACCGAACGACACAGAACGAAGCCGGGAGGAGGGGATTTGGCGACCATTTTAGGCAGACAAGGACACTTCCTGCCCAAGCCTGTGGAAACGTCGGGAACATACATGCAATTTGTAAAAAAAGAATCTCTAAAGCTTTAGAGAATTGTTAGAATAGTTAGAATATATGTGTATATAATTTTGCAATATATATATTTCATTAGAAAAAATGCAAAAGGTAGTAGTTGATGCCCTTTTCCGTGATGTGTCCTTAACTCGACAGGCTTTGTTTTCCTATGACGATTTCGTGTCGCGCATCATCCCCAATGTCGTTGATAACCATCGTCCCATCTCTGTAAAGGCTGATTTAAGCTGTTTTGACGAATCGACCCCACCCCATGTCATACGTATTGATTCTGTACGGTATGGGCCACCATCTTGTATGGAAAAAAATGGCGACCAGCGTCTATGTACTCCCATGGAGGCACGGGTCCGTGATTTAATGTATTCTGCTCCAATGTATGTAAAGGTCCATTACGAACACAGTGTTGATGGTAAAGTCGTCACCCAGACGTTTAACGATGTGTTTTTTGCACGGATGCCTGTCATGGTCCGCTCGTCACTGTGTTCACTCACGAGTGGAGACCATGACGACGACTATGCCAAGGGTGAGTGTCCTCACGACCCTGGTGGCTATTTCATTGTCAATGGTCGTGAGAAAACGCTTGTGGTCCAAGAGCGTATTTCTCCAAATATTATCTTTTGTTTTTCGGCGTCCGATTGTCTTTATCATGCCGAATACGACGCCGTGGCCCACCGAGTGTCTACCTTACGTATTAAAGTTCGCAAGTTTGGCTCTTCGCCCTTTGTGGTCCATTTGCCTGGAATGGAGACTGCTGTTCCTATTCTTATTTTATGGCGGGCATTGGGTGGAAAAGAAGAGGAGTATCTGCTCCATATCGACACTGGTGATGTCCGAACATCTGAGGATGATGCATCTGTTGCTACTACACAAGAGTCTGCAATGGAATGGTTGAGTCGTTTTTGCGATGACCCTGTATTATTATTGGAAAGACGTGTCTATCCCAACATTACTAACGATATGAAATGTACCCAGTTGGTGTTACAGTGGAAAACGTATTTGGATTGTTTACACGGGCGTGTTCCGTACCATGACCGTGACCATGTCCGTGCCAAGCGTTTAGACACTGCTGGAGCTATGCTTGGTACGATGTTTGTGCATTTGTTTTACCAAATGTTGGGAAATATTCGCAAAATGGCGGTGGTTTTATTAAATAAGAATAAAAAATTACGTCCCCATCGTTTGATTCAACCGCAGCATATTACAGATGGTATTAAGTATGCTCTGGCGACGGGAAATTGGAAAATTAAGAATTCCGCCTTTGCAGGACGTGTCGGAGTGTCACAATTATTGAATCGCAATACTTACATTTCCTGTATTTCACAATTGCGTCGGGTAGACACTGGTATTGATTCCCAGCAGAAGATTATTGCTCCTAGGTTGTTGTATGGCAATCAGTGGGGTTACATGTGTCCCTCCGAGACACCGGAAGGAGGTCCCTGTGGCCTTGTTAAACAATTGTCACTGTCGGCTTATATTACGACTCAGTGTGATTACAAGCCGATTGAAGAATTAGTATGTCCGTTTTTAGAAAAGAGTGCGAGTCATTTGGTCTTTCATAATGGTGCGCCAGTTGGCAGTGTGCGTGATGTTGTAACTCTCGCTGAGAAATTGCGGATTGCCCGACAATCGCGCGTTATCTCTTCTGATGCTTGTGTTGCATTAGAGGGAGAGCATTTGTACATTTGGACTGATTCTGGACGGGTATCTCGACCAGTTTTTGTCGTCAACCAGGGTCATTTAGTGATGACTGACGAACAGATTTCAGACCTAGGGGATGGTCGACTGCGGTGGGATGACCTTTTTTCACTCGGTATCGTTGAAAACCTATCGGTGTACGAAGAGGAAGCGGCTCTTATTGCCCTCCGACCCGAAGGTTTGACCCCCCGACATTCACATTGCGAACTGGACCCAGCGCTTATCCTGGGGACTTTGGCCTCAACTATACCCTATCCAGACCATAACCAGTCCCCGAGAAACGTTTACCAGGCGGCGATGGGTAAGCAAGCAATGGGCGTCTATGCCTCCAATTTTGCAAAGCGATACGATACAAATGGACATATTATGCATTATCCACAAAAGCCTTTGGTAACAACGCGGGTAGCCAAAGCTCTATGCGGGGATGAGTTACCGGCCGGGATGCAGGCAATTGTGGCTATCATGTGTTTTGGCGGGTATAACCAAGAAGATTCACTGTTATTCAATAAATCGGCTGTTGACCGTGGTTTTGGGCGGTCCACTACATTTCGGACTTATTCTGCTTCCAATTCATCGTCGCGCCAAGCCCCAGCTTCTGAATTTAAAAAACAGGATACATATGGTGCTGTGAACGATTCCCTCGATTTCGACGGGTTGACTTTGCCTGGAACTACGATTGACAAGGGTAAAGCTATTTTCTGCAATGTAACAGAGGGTAAAAAATACCCACATATTGTAAAGAACAAGAAATCGGGCGGTGTTGTCGACTCTACTATCATGTTCCAAAATGCCAACGGTGGCCAAACAGCCAAAACGCGCATCAGAGAACAACGAATACCGGAGATGGGCGACAAGTTTAGTTCGAGACATGGTCAAAAAGGCACGATAGGTATGATGTACAGTCAGGAAGACCTCCCCTGGACTGCCGATGGTATAGTGCCCGACCTTATTGTTAATCCACACGCCATTCCCTCTCGAATGACGATTGGACACGTCTTTGAATGTGTCTCGTCCAAGCTGGCTACTTTATTGGGCGTGAGGGTGGATGCCACTGCCTTTTCCCACAAACCAGTGGATGAGATTTGTAAGATGTTGAAAAAAGCTGGCTATGCCGAAGACGGTAAGGAGGTCATGTACCACCCTTGGACAGGTAAGCAACTAAAGGCCCGCGTGTTTATCGGACCTACTTTTTATCAAAAACTGAAACATATGGTAGGTGATAAGATTCACGCACGTGCAAAGGGTAAAATTGTGGGACTTACGAGACAACCTGTCGACGGACGGGCGAATGGTGGGGGACTTCGATGGGGAGAGATGGAGAGAGACTGTGGAGTAGCTCATGGTGCTTCGGCAGTCTTGCACGAGAGAATGATGATATCTTCCGATGCTTATGACGCTCCATTGTGCGAGCATTGTGGCCTTATCGGAACGGTCGTTTCGGACGATAGTGGTGAGTACAAATGCAACTCGTGCAATTCGTCCGATGTCCAAGTGGTCAAGATGCCCTATGCTGGAAAGTTACTCATGCAAGAATTGATGGCGATGGGTGTTTCGCCCAAAATTATCCTCAAAGAAACATCCAAAAAATAAAATAAACATAACATATGTGATTTTTATGTATATAAACAATATAAAATTATATTACAAATGTATCGTCATAGACACAAACGCCGTAAAAAAACATTTCGATGGCAGATTAATGCCTCCGCAGTGGGCAAGTTGTTAGGACACTTTGGGCACGACAACCAACAAAGGGCTCTGGCCGAATGCTGGCACATGAATTTGAAGCGCATGTCGAAATTTGGAGCCATTCCCGCCGACGCCCCCACCCAAAAACCAGTGGCAGAGGTTGTGCGGGAACAGCTCGAGTCCAAGCCAGTCTATCAACAACTGGTAGAAAAGGGGATTTCCAAACCATTGCAACAAAAGAAAATGACAGAGAGAATCAAAGCAGTGGCACAAAAAGAAGTAATCAGTTCTAAACAAAAATATTCCAAAGCTGTTCAAGAAATGGAAGCCAGTGCTGAGATTAAATTATTACTCGATTACAAGACAAGAAAAGCCGGACTGTCTCGAGCAAAAAATGGATTCTTTACATCAAAAGGCAATGTCTACCATAAAACAAATGGAAGAACTGTCAAGAAATCGACAATGGAAGACGCTATTAAACACGGCTATCAACCAATCGTTGAAAAAACCGCACTCGTCAAAGCCGCTGCCAAAAAAATGGTAGAGGCAAAAAAAGAAAAAGAAATAGCTGTCGTAGTTGAAGCACATGCACAAAAATCCGCTACGACGGTCATCAATACTACAAGAGGCACCAGACGGGAATCAACCGACTTGGAATTGGTACAGAAACGATTTCCAACCGTACAAAATGACAATAACAAAGCTTATTTCATGAATTTCGGTGGAAACCCATATGCAGCCTTTATTATAGGTAAAATTGACGGTATTTCGGAAGATTGCATTTTCGAGTTAAAACACCGACAACGGCGGCTATTTGGAGAGTTGCGCGATTACGAACAAGTGCAATGTATCATGTACATGAAAATGGTGAAACTCCCACGATTACGACTGGTCGAAACGTACCAGGGGGAACAACTATACTACGAACTAAAATTAGATACCAACGGTCAATGTCAATATCGTTCAGAAGGTGACAGCAACTGGACAAGCGGATTGCACTGGCAGAGTATCAAGAGTTCTCTTGATAGAGTAGTGGGTGATTTAAATAAGGCAGAAACGGACCATAGTTTTAGAGAACATCTAAAAACATTTCTATTTTAATAAATACATTTCTATTTTAATAAATACATTTCTATTTTAATAAATACATTTCTATTTTAATAAACTAAATTTTCTATTTTAATAAATACATTTCTATTTTAATAAACTAAATTTTTAACGCTTGCGTTTTTTTAAAGGTGGTTTTGATGTACTAATACTTGATTTACCAGCTGCCAGACGTTGGTTATCCGTTTCAATAGCCGCTTTTTTATCCATTGATTCGATAAATGCTTTAATAGCATGTCCTTGTTTGTCTTCGGGAACCCAACTGTCAAATTCACGTACAGCTTTATGTGTGTCGCGTACAAAATTGGCACCTTCCTCATCCAATTCATCAGGGTCTGCAAAGTCAAAGTCAGAACCCTCGTCATCCGGAATGACAAAGCCGTCGTCCTCATAGCCATGCATACCAGGGTTAGTCGAGGCTATTCCCTCCTCTTCCTCATCGTCCGATTCAGCACCTTCGTACAGGGGCAGAGTCGTAGCAGATTCGTCCTCAATACGGCAAAAAGTCATACCATCTCCACCCGGAAGAAATCCAATTTCTTTCCAAGCTTTTTTAGTTTCAGAACGATGTGCAGAATCCGGGATAGCAACGTGTTTTGTAATATACGTAGGGTCAATAGCGGACCATTCGTCATCGGCCACAAACTCCCAAATTCGCTCCTCTTGCTTTTTAGTTTGTTTTAGACGAGAAACTTCCACTTTACCGTCAGAATCAATACCGACAATTTCACCATGAAAAACAGTTTTGGCAATTTCAAAGGTAATAAGGTCACCGGCAGAATACATTTTTTTACTATTATTATAAATAATCTTTGAAAAAAAATCACTTATGTCGAATATTTATTGTATTTTTGATTTAGTCTGTTTCGTAACAGTATCTACAAACTGCAATATATTTGGAATGTATCGAAACTGTTGCCGTCTCTGTCCCTAAACGTTTTGTAAAAGATGCCAGTTTACCAGGATGGCAACATTTACGACACAATGCTCGCTTAAATGAGATGTCATCGGCAATGGACACCAAATCGGACATTTCTCCAAACGCATTTCTGTTAAAATCACCATTAAGACCCGATACAATCACGAATTTTTTCTTTTGGAGCATCAACGTAACTGCGGTCTTTAAGTTGGTAAAGAACTGCCCCTCGTCGATGGCAATGGCATCGTAGTCATTGATACGAACCAGCATGAGTTCGTCTGTTTTTATTGCTTCTATTTTTTGACCATCGTGTGTTTGTATAAACCCTCCGTCGACGCGCGTATCGTTAGAGTGGTTTATAACACAACATTTCATGCCTATCGACTGCAAGCGTTGGACCCTGTGAATTAGTTCTGTGGATTTTCCTGAAAACATAGAACCCATAATGAGTTCGAGGGCCATCTTTTTTATAAAGACGCTTCAACTTTATAGGCTATCCTGAACTAAAATTCGATTTCCCTCGACATTTCAACCAAATGCGGTTCTGTTGGAATCAATTCGAATTCGTGTTTCCCGGGTGTGGAACAGTCACAACACCTGGGACGCTGCTCACAAATACAATGAGGTATTGCAACACAGATACGACCACATGCTTCACAACAAGAACCACAGTTTATCAACGAACAAATTGCGCAACATGTTTCCATTTAATAGAATTAACATACTTAAATAATGTTTTTTTATTGATTTTTATATAAATGGGTTTATTGTAATACTTTTAGGAGGACGCCTTTCAAAAGCAAACATACTCGGTGCTTGCCCAATGATATATAAGGTGTTTTTACACTGTGTCCTCGCCACGTGTATATCAAACGACGTTGTCTTGGAGGAGCAAATATAAATAGCGGCTTCTGGTTTGAGCCCGTGAAAACTCCGGACCGAAATAACAGAAGCATCTTCACCATCGCTTTCCAAGCACTGTTCTTCGTACAGGAGAGTTTTCGTCTTGGTTGTCTGTCGAATAGAACGTATCCGGTACGGGTTTGGAAGCTTGATTCGATTGAGCTCGAGTTCAACGGGAGTGTTGGAAAATCCCTGTACAACGCCATGTTTCTCAATCACATTCTTAATCTCTTTCATTTCGATGAATGCGATGGCTTCCGCACCGACATGACGACACATCGTGTTTTGAAATGTCTTTGCTTCACACATGTCGCGGAATATGTTCCCACGCCCACGTGGATATTGGTCAAGTCGACCAATCAGTGTAAATTTTGGAATGTTATAATCAACAAGTTTCAAAAGTTCCACTCCCGACCAAAGATGAGCATAGGCAATAACAAGATGGGGGAGATTGCCTTTTAATTCTTGACAATCGCCAACACCGAGTTTCTGGTATTTGTCAATGGTCATTCTCTTTTGAAAAAGACACAATGTCCCGCCATTGACTCGACATTTCCATTTGTACATATCTTCCGTGTTTCGAAAGAGAATGACATCGGTAGTCGCAATACTAGACGGGCAGGGGGAACCTTGTATGGTTTCCGTATTTTCTGGCGTGAATAAAGCGGCAATAGCACGAGCGTCTTTAATGTCATTTTTATCTGTCCATTTCCCCTGGTATTTTTCGACGATTCCGTTTTCGACAATTCCAGGGTCTTTAAAAGAAGCAGTATCCCAACGGGTGGACAGCTGCCATTCCATCAATTTATCCAGAGATGTCCAAGTTGAACTCTTAGGCAATTCACCCATCTGTTTGAGTGCTCTATTAATGATTTTTTTAGATTTTTCGTGATTGTACACGAGATAGGGGACGGATAATTCGTCTCTCCTCGTACATATTCGTTTTAAATCATCGACCAATTGAATGAAAGTACCCCCAATGTCCTTTGGCATGGTGTAAAACGAATAAATGACCGATAAAGTCCAAAGGGCGATGGACTTTCTACTGTTTTCGACGAGTGACAAATATTCACCTCTTTTTTTGTCGGAGGATATTTTCTTGGCAAATGGTTGAAATGTGGGTCTCCCCTTTTTCTTAGAGACTTCAATATCATCGATAGAAATTATTTTTCTGACGTCGCCCGACGGTGACAGCGTCAATGAATAGATGACGTCTCCATGATGGGACGGTAGCCATCCATAGACCTTTTGGCGAAGTTTCTTGTGATAGAGGGTAAACTCACCAACAGGTAGGAGGTCCACACGTTTTGGATTATTTAATTTCTGAATAGAAAAAAGGCGCCAGGGGACCATTGATTATTAATATAGTATTTGCTAAAAAAAAAACTCTTATTCTATAATTTAATCCACAAATCACACTTCAGAAAAATCACTTCATTCGGATTTATATCTATATATAGTTTGTTCACATGTATACAAATGCAAACAGGAGTAATAATGACAATGGGCAAAATGGCCGTCTGTATCCAAAACGAAGACGGGCAACAATTCTATGCCCCGAAACAAAACCTATCGAGTCCATTACTCGTAAAATATAAAGAAATGTACCAGACTTACTGGTTGGAGACTGTTCACTGGGCAGTCTTCTTTGATGTTGATAGGTCTATTTTTTCTTTTTCTACAAAAGGCAATCAAAGGTTTTTCGCGAAAAATGTAACATTATTACAATTATAAAAAAAGACCCAAACGTTAAGTTCAATCTTTAAAACCCTTGTATGTCGCCACACAGCTCGTCTATTGCCATGTCAACCACCTAAAATACAGTATCCAGCATCACAACATGACCGTATTTTCAGACATCCAACACAGACCCAAAATATAATCATCAATGGTATTGAACTTTCAGCAAAACATCGCGACTGTATAATATTAAAAAACGTGTCTGATAAATTTTCACAGTCACAAATTCCGATATTTGACCGGAGCAACTCGCCTATAAAACCACAACAGAGGTAGAAAACAACACTAGAAATAATAATAAAAATACCGGTCAAAGCGGTAAAGACATACTTGACCACCAACGGTTGTTGGAAATTTCCTTGACAAATTGTACAATTGCTTTTTTTACTCTTGATGTTAAATGTCATCAAACATTTCCTATGTACAGGAGCCTTACACTCGCACGGGGAAGTTGTATTACACTCTTCCAGGCATATATAACAAGATTTTGGAAGGATTGGTTCGTTCGACATTTTTTGTGGGACTATATTTTCAAATTAAATGTCGACTATGTTTTAAAAATGTGAAAAGTCCAAAAAAATCGTCAAGAAAATACAAAAAAAAACGCAGATGTCCCCACCTTTTCTTGCTAGAATGTTACTCTCAAAATCACCCGGAAATGTATTCATAGAGGGCGTTGGTGGCACTGTGATGGACATAGGTATGAAATGCGTGAACATCTGCGTTTTTTTCATCACTATAACTATTGTTATTCATCTTTTATTTATAATAATTGAACTATTTAGTTTAGTGTACAGTTATACAACTACAAAACACTTACCAGACGATGATTGTAGTGTCTGTCTCGAGCCTTTGAAAAGTGCGTACTGTGTCCAATTGGGGTGTGGTCATCATTTCCATCGAACTTGTGCTCAAACATGGCATCGTCGCTCATATCTGTCGTTGTTCATTATGTCGAGTTCGTATTAATGAACAACGACAGATATGAGCGACGGTGTGTTCTCGAAACATTTGTTCGTATGTCAACCTGCCTCCAAAGGAGCACACGTGGCTGCAGACACCGCATGTAAGTTCTGGGAGGTCTGCGAAGTCTACACAGTTGATTGACATGGCGGCGTCGGTCATTTTTTGCAAGAGTAGTTCTTCGGGGCTTTGGTATGGCATGGTTTTATTTTTGAACTTTTCTAAATTCTCTAAATAATCTCTAAAGCTTTAGAGAATCAAGTTCAGAGAAAAAATAAAAAAATGAAATCTCTAAATAATCTCTAAAGCTTTAGAGAATCAAGTTCAGAGAAAAAATAAAAAAATAGTCAAAGAATCTCTAAAGCTTTAGAGAATTGTTGAATAAAAAAATAAAAAAATAGTCAAAGAATCTCTAAAGCTTTAGAGAATTGTTGAATAAAAAAATAAAAAAATAGTCAAAGAATCTCTAAAGCTTTAGAGAATCAAGTTCATGTAAAAAATAAAAAAAATAAATCTCTAAAGCTTTAGAGAATTGTTACAAAAAAAATAAAAAAAATAAAATCTCTAAAGAATCTCTAAAGCTTTAGAGAATTGTTACAGAAAAAATAAAAAAAATAAAATCTCTAAAGAATCTCTAAAGCTTTAGAGAATTGTTGAGACAAAAATAAAAAAAATAATTTATTTAGCTTGTATTTGTCTTTCTAAGATGGCATGTTTACTTTTGACTCCGTTGTATTCAGTGTCGAGAACCCAACATCCTGTTTTTTCATGTGGTTTATTTAATTGTGTTTGAAACTCTTCCCAAGTGGATGCGGCGACTTCGTCATTGATGTGTGTCACAACGCAACCTGCATGGACAGCATCAGTGGCATAGGCTGGCGATTCTGGCGAGACTGATTCAACAACAACTTTAAATCCATAACGTTTGGATGGTGACATGTACTCAACCAAGTTAAACATACCGACATGTTGGAGACGCAAAGGTGAAAAGACAATACCTTGAACTTGTGCCTTTTGTTGTTGTTCAAACCGACCTTCATCGCAAAATGCATACGTTTGACGAATGTCTGGCAATTCTTTGTATTCTGGTTCTCTGTTTAAGAAAGATAGTTTGATGTATCCTTTGTTTTGTCGCAGTATATGTAGTGTAATATTGGCGTTAATGGGCGTATCATTGCACAAATCCACAAGAGACATGGGTAGGTCTCTTTTTTTGGAGTACCATGTCCCTCCTGGTGTGAGTTTAGCTGACATTTCTTCATTTGAAAATTTGTAAATGATATCACCTTCTTCCCCTCCTGCAAGTTTAAACAATGAAGATTGTTCTATGCTAGTCACGAGTACTCCTCCTTCTGCTGCCCATGTCCCATCCTTCTCACGCGGACATTGGTAGTGAACCAAGAGGTCTTCGGTGAAAATCGGATGTGACGTAATACCTACTTGTGGTGAATGTACATGCGATGGTGGTGGTGGGAGAATTCTAATCATAGCTGGGCGCGTTTCTGGTGTGGAAACATCCGTGACCATTTCGCGTACATTGGACCATCGTCGATTGTCCTTCCAATCCATAAGTCCGTCCCAGTCTTTATTCTCTGCAAAAGTTAATACTTTTGAAAGTAGTTCTGGTCCTCCTCTGTGCATATGTTTGGTGCCTGGTGCAAAAACATGTCTTCCCATCCACGCGGCAAAGGTGCGTGATTTCCCACGGGCTTTTCCGCCGAGATTAAAGTTGGTCCATGCCCGTTCAATATTGGAGTTCGCTATGATGCTGCATTCTTTCGTGGATAAATGTCCTACCAATGCTTGTGCGGCATTAGGGCTTTTAACTTGTGTTGACATCTTAGTTAGCATGACCATCACTTTTTTTTCGCGTTCGTACCGCGTCTTTAATGGGTTCATTAGCGTTGGTAGGACGTTTTTGACAGTATTTGCGTGAATAAATCCATTTTCACCGTCTACATTGGCACCTGTCAATTTGAAGGTGTTGATGCCAATCACCTTGTATTTGGAAGGTACAAAATAGTGAAGGCCTTCAATCGCTTTCTGGTTTGTATTGTCAATGGTGACTAGTGTTGGCCCTCCCGAATTCCCACCATTAATCAAGGCTCCCGAAAGTCCACGAATTTCGTGATTTAGATGCACGCATCCTTGATATTTTCCAGTCGTAAATTGTTGGTCGATAAGTCCGAGTGGGTGTCCCACCGCATGTACTTCCGTCCCCGTTCGAAGTGTGTCTGAATCTGCAAAGGAGAAAGAAGGGATATGGTCTAATCCGTAACGAGAGTGTAAGGCCCGTTTTAAAAACTGCATGACTTGTGGTTCCACTTTGAGTAAGGCTAGGTCACGGTCATGACATACTGCGACAACCGTTACTGGTAATGCCTGATGTTCGATGTATGTGGTCATAATCTTGACCACTGGTGAATTCGTCACAACATGCGCATTTGTCAATAGAAGCCCCTCTTCTTGTACGTGTGTCCCGTCTACAGTTAGAAAAAACCCGGTACCGATAGCTTTTCCACCGGTTGGACCGTTTACATGTGCTGCTATAATGCGAACAACTTCTGGTAAATATCCCATAATAGTGTTGTATATCCACCTTTATATACGGGTCTTTTTTAGTCTCGTCGTACGAGTATAAAACCTAACGAGTACAATGAAAAAATGTTGGTGAAATTAAATGTAGGTGGTACCATATATTGGACCACAGAAGAGACGTTAACGAACCGGGGGATGAATATGCTTTCCGCAATGGTATCTCATTCCAATCCGGCACAGATGATTGAAGATGCATATTTTATAGATAGAGACCCTATTATATTCCGATGGGTCTTAAACTACCTCCGCGGTTCCAATATATTACCATTGCGCGCAACGCAGGAGATGTGGCTACTGCGTGAAGAAGCTGAATATTTTGCGGTGGATGGATTATGTAGAAGTATACAACATATATTGGAGCCAACATTCAAAAACGGGGACCATGTCACCTGCAGAAGTAGTAAAGTTACAGTTACGGGAGTGGATGACAAAGGTTATATCGTCACTAAATTGGGACAAAGATATAAAATTTCAGCTTCGGAGGACATTGTATTGACTAACATCGAAGTCGGTGATACTGTCGAGGCCTATGTCGCCAAAAGTGGACGAACGCCCGGTATTTGCATGTCAATTAGGGGTAACATGTATGCTATCCAAATGCAAGAAATACAATCTTCCTTACCTGCATCTGCAATACGTTTTTAATCCACAATAAACCGTAAAATAACTATTAATAAGATTGTTTTAGAATAGATGTTGAAGTATGTATCTCTAGTCTGTATCTGTTTGATTTGGTCTTTTAGCTTTCATTATCATTTTTTCAAAACTATTACTACTGCTACTATGATAGCTTACACAGGCCTTGGACATGTACGCCAATTGGAGCATGAATATATGTACAGTGGTTGTGATATATGGGTCTTCGGTCGTCATCATCGTCGGTCCAACACCATACATTTTGAGTCACACAACTCCGCTTTTCAATCTTTTACTACATCCAATTATAAACACATGCTATTACTAGAATCCATTGTCCACGTACCGCTGATGTTCGATTCGGATGTAGTTGTCTTGTATTTACATGGTAATAAGACTGTGGCAACGCTGTGGCCACGGTTGAAAGAATTACCGATGGATGGGGATGTGATTGAAGAGTGGTTAGATATACATAATATACGAATCGAAAAAATACACCTATGATTCTGTAATTTTACATGCTATAATCTCAGAGTCTTTGTTAAACACCCATTGAATTCGTCTATTACGCAATTCGTCAAAAGTAGCAGGGTCCATAAGTACATGGTGTGGTTGGTCAATTCCAACCCATTTATCAGTCGAAGATGCGTCACTAATAGTAGTGGAGAAAACACTATACTCTTGGTTATTTTTTTTCGCAAAACGTTGTGATGGGTCAATCTTATTGTCAATTGTCGACGAGGTCGTCTTGTCTGAAGCTGGTGCTTCGTGAATCTTAATGTCAAAAGTTACGTCTATCTTATTATCCATAGTTGTTATGGTTTCATAAAGCGCCTAAATAGCCAACTATAAAATGTTATTGGATTTTAGTTTCCTTCTTTAACACAGGTGATGAGGGAATTGCTTGGTCTCCAGTCGATAGGCATCCATTTATAACACCTCCCTCTATTGTTCAAATTACATTCCGAGTTGTATGTGGTGGAACTTTGTCTTCCAGCATCTGTACCGTTCCAATCATCAAAGGGTGACCAGTCAAGTCCTTCCGTGGTCATGTCTTTTTCGTCGCCCGTCCATCCTATTTCGCCACACATAGTGGCCGAACGTCTTCCCGTTTCTGAATTCTCCGAACAATAACCATATGCTGGACACTGTTCTCCCCCGAGGCCGATATAGTCTTCGTTTTTACCGGTATATCTCTGGTCTCCAATACATGTATTGTCCAGAGGGTTCCATGTATGACTATTTTGCCGAACATTCGACCAGCACATACACGTCCCATCCCCAGCTCTGCCCCAATTACACCATCCACCACCACCACAGGCCAAAGTACAAAAACCGCGATGACAGATGGGTTGCGGACTGGATGAAGATTGACCAATTCCAAATGTATAGGAGCCCGATGGTTGGAAGATGTCGTCTAGCTCTGAAGGTTTTATCATATCCGTGTCATCACATCTCAAACAGAATTCTCCAAAAAAATTCGGTGCGCATTCGGAACAAGTTTGATTGGAACCAAACTTATTTACACCCACACGTTCGCTCGGGAAGCGTTTAATATATGGTGCCAACATCCATGAAGAGGAACTATCTAATCTACAATTACAAGTGCCATCGCCATTGATACCTTCAAAGCATTGACCACGTCCAAGACCACCACATGATTGGAGACCCGGACCACCCGGACAGACTTGGCAGGTTTTCCCCCAATGTCCGGAGGCACACAAATCACATTTAGAGTCTTCGTCAAAATCTCCACATTCACACAATGACCCAGACCAGGATATAATTATATCCGGAAATACAATCTTTGTTATTCTGTCCACAAATACTTCTTCTCCACAGGTACATCGCATATTCAAGTAATCTCCAGTGCGACCATATGAGGCTGAACACGTACCCTTACCACCCGAACAGATAGTAGTAGGGTCTTGTGTCATCCAATCGTAACCAGGACAAAAATCACAACTGGGTGATTGTTCGAAATGTTCTATAATACCATTGTCCATTAACGGTCCGAAAAAAGACTGGTCACAATCACAAATGCCGTTACCATGGTAGGATTCATCACAACACCCCCTCGTAACGCATCTCCCACCCATATAAGTTTCATTGAGTTCGTTCACAAATATATCAGGGTTGATACAATCAGCATCATCACTGCATAACGAACCGGCCATTTGTATTTCCCAAGCTGCGTTGATGGGCAAGTCAATGCCCTGGCAAACACCTTTGCAATTTTCAGAGACTGTACAATCGCTATCCACTGTACATCCTTGAAAACTATTCCAAGTGCAAGTGTCTTGCCAATTTGGGAATTTGAGCTGGTGCTGGGCATCGTCAATGCATGTGCCCCGATTATTACACTGCACACCACGAAGGTCAGCTAAATCTATCCAGTCTGATTTCTTTTTATCTATATCGTATTTCATTTTAACGCGCGTATGTTCCAACACCTTGGGATTAAAAGTCTGGTAGTCATAGGAATTTACCCATATATTTTTTTTATAGACTTGCATATCAATCACCACACCACCCTTGGAGGAAGAATCAGCAACGCGCGTTCCCTCGATAATTGGATTGTTTTTAGACAATGTAACATGTGGGACATCGTTGCCCCACGGACAGGCTTTACAATAAAATCCCCAGTGGTTGGGACGACATTCGTCGCAGATATGGCGCTCGTCATCGGTTGTAATAGAAACTGGGAAAAGTTCCGAACTGTGCTGCCATGGTAACCATCCATCATCACAGACATCACAATCTTCACCAGCATATCCTACGTCACAGACATCACATTTTTCACCAGTATAGCCAGTTTTGCACATGTCACATTCACCCACTGGTTTGTGTGTATCGTCACACTTTTCGCATAAATCACCAGCAAATCCAAAATCACAGGCACAACGCCCCGAGCCATACTGGCCATCGTCACAGATACCATGACCACTACATACACACGGCTTACAACCCGCACCCCATTGACCAACCGCACAATCACAGGGACCCAGTCGGAAGGGATGTTTCCAAGTCATATAGGTGCCAACACAAGCCGAAACACAGGCAAAAATCAAGACGAAAGATATCGCTATCATTTTGGTGGGTGTAAACCGTCGCTTACCAGCACATTTTTGTTCTATTAAAGTTGAAATCATGAAAGTTGCCCATATAAGCGCAATGACAATACCTGCACCAATCCACAACATCCCCATCACCCAGCCAGAAGGAGTTTCCGGTGGAGTATATCCAGAATCAGAAGTTTTTTGTAAACCAGACATGAATAAAGAGATACCTACCCAAACCAAAACAAGATTGGTCAGTTTGAAAATATTATCCCCATGCATAAGTAAATATTAAAGATGTACTATTTATACGATAATATCATAAATAAATAAATGTCCAAATATTTGGTTGTTCTATCATTGACAGTGACCATGATTTGTTTTGGAATACTGTGGGCCGAAGACGCTTGGTCTGATTTTTATCACTGGGGACCACCCTTTCAAGTTGGCTCCATCGTTATCAAAGACTGGGCGTCGTGGGCAGTCTTTGTTGGTCTACTCGTACTATACCAAGCCTCGCAAGTATATCTTGAAGAGACAACGGGAAGGGATTTCGAAAGGAAACACATACAACAACAAGAATGGACTAAAGAAGATGTTTTTATTATGGCTTGCTACAATTTCTACAAGTGGTTAGGGACTATTTTACATATTTTAGTAGCGGTGACTCGGGTAGATGTCTGGTTATTAATAGCGATGGTCGATACAATCGCCAGGGTGGTCATGTGGTATTCTTCAGATAACCATGGCAGACGACCAAGAACCATTTACTCTTTGTTCTAAAAAAATTAAACACTTATAAAATTATTTGATTGTTGAGTACGTGTACCGTACATCAAAGCTATTTTGATAGGACCATCTAATAACCCCTCTGCCATTTGGCGTATTTGAACGTTGATACGTTCTGACATTTTTGTCCGATGGCGGAGCCCTGACAACTCTTGTTTCAATGCTTCAAGTGTTGTAGTTGCTTCTCTGATGTTTGTATCCATTTTGAGTATCTCGGTGTTCTTTTTGTGCCGTTTTTTGGTACGGACAGTATGTCGGTCTTGTCGTTTACTAAAAACATGAAATTTTGGTGTTCTAACTGCTCTCTCGAGTACAATTTTCCCTTTGACAAACGGCGTCATTACAATAGTGAATTGTGGTGTAATTTCGCCTGTATGGGAACTAAATCCACCACCTAGCTCAAAAGCAGCGTCATTTCCACTGTACTTGTCTTGGCATTTCTTTTTAAAGTAGATAGTATCGGTTTTTGGACGTACTATAAAAACAACATCTTTACGACGTGTACTGGTTAACCCTTTTGATTTGAAATTTGGAAGTCTCGTTCTCACGGGCTCTCCTACAGCATTGTGAAGCTCTATAGATACCATAACGGCACCCACTCCCGCAAACGAAGAAGGTATGCGTATGCCTGGATATTTTTTATTGGCAGGTTCGCAGCGGTAAAGACAAAAAGTGTTTTTTGTTTTAATGACATTCAACAATTGAAGGGTCGTTGGCATTTTTTCACGTTCAGCTTTGGAGTACGTGGGCAGTGGAACGGTGTCAATGGTGTCAGTGACGACAACGGTTAAGCTCTGTGCCTCAGAGTCAGTGTCGGAGTCCTCCCACTCATCAGAATCAGACATGTTAAAGAATATGTGTTTTATTTAGAAGATTAAGATGTCTATTTTTTTCTAACTTAATCTTTAGAATAAGTTTATTTTTGAATCTCTATTTAGAGATTCTTTAGACTTTTAATTTTTTACTCTATTTAAATCATTTTTTTTTGTATTGTAATATGTTGCAGAGACTCAAAGGTATGACGCGAAATGAGATTGAATCTTCCTTCCAAATATCAGGCAAGAAAGGTAAAGAAGGCACTACATTCAGAGCTGGAGAATATGCCGTAAAACTGTTCAAAAAGAAAAAATCAAGTACTAAACTGGCCAAAGAAGCTGACCTACAGTCAACTGCAGCCGATTACGGTGTCGCGCCTGTGGTTCACTTTGTTTCCACAACTGAGAAATTCATTATTATGGACGCTTTGGAAGAAACAATAGTTGACAAGGGAAGGCGTGAAAAGTGGACAAGTTTACCAGCCGAATACCGCGCTCAGTTGTATGCCCTCTGTAAGCGGTTAGATACCGCCGGTGTGGTTCAAAACGATGGCAATCCACTTAACCTGATGTTAGACGGCAACGGGCGTTTGTTCATTATTGACTATGGATTTGCGATGAAGATTGATAGGAAGGTCCATAAAGAGCGTGGTCCACAGCCGAATGTAAATCTGACTCTTTGGTCATTTTCGAGACGATTGGGCCAATATAGATTTGTGAATGACCTTAGAAAAAATATCGTGGATGAATACATGGAAGATAATTCATTTGTGGACCAGGCGCTATTGGCGGAAGGTGAAAGACTTTTGGGGCCCATTGGTTATGAGCCAGCGCCCGTGGTGAGAAAAGAGAAACCACCGGCGAGAAAAGAGAAAGTGATATCCGAATCTGAATCGTCCGAATCTGAATCGTCCGAATCTGAATCGTCCGAATCTGAATCGTCCGAATCTGACGAAGAAGATGTGAAGGGAACTACATTGGAGGAAAGAATTAAGGCGAGAGGAGCAGGTGGTGAGAAAAAACCTGTTGCTCTCTTCCGTCAACACGTCGGAAGGACTGCATTGGGAAGGACTGCATTGATTTCGCGAATTAATTCGCGAATTAATGCGGGAAAAAAGAAGCCTGTGGTGAAAAAAAAGGAATAATCGGATGATGGACACTCGTCTAATTTTAAACTTCGATGTTCCCTGCGTTTGGTGGAGAAAGAAATTTCATTAGAATTTTCTATTTTTTCTAACATATTCTAAAGATTAAGTTAGAAAAAAATTAGAAAGCATATTATAATTAAAACACATATTCCTTAACATGTCTGATTCTGATTCTGATTCTGAAGAGACGATTACAAGCCTGCTGGGTCTATTGGACGACTCCCCCGCCTCCGCTGACATTTCAACACCGTCGACGCGGTCTGACTTCCCCGAGAACGTATTTTTGCAACATTTCAGCGTGAATGAAAATGGTACTGCCAATTTTCGAGACGCTACTGTGCTTGGTGAGCATACTACGATTAGGATACCGTCGTGTTTGTTGCTTTCTGAGCGTTGTAAAGTCGGTATTTACTTGAATCATGAGGTCCCGTTAACGTCATCGTCAATGGTGATGGCTCCCCAGTTTGTTTCAGAGGAGTTGAAAGCGACTCATCGTGAACTCTCTAACAAATACCCGATTGGTAATCATGAGCTTTGGGTTCGAACTTCTGAATTGTATAATGGCATTGTCCGCTTTAAGAAACGCGACTGGGAACTCAGCCGTGGATTTCGGAAGGTGACGGGCGTGCGTTGGCCTCGTTTCATCATCACTGTCACTGCCTTTACTAATGCGGGTGACGAATTACGAACTTCAATTTCTAAAGATTTTGAAGTTCGGAGCAAGGAGCAAAGTAACAAAGCACGAGCAGCGCGTGGCATGTCAGAGCCTGTCCGTCGTCGCCGCACGCCTGAAACAGAAGCAAGAGCCGAAAAATTGCGTGTAATCCAATCTGAAATAATTGCTATGCGTGATGAAATTATAAGTGAAAAAACTAAGAGTGACGATTACACAACTCGGTTTAATTTCATGGAGGCAATGACTACCAATAATCAAGAGGCACAAAATGTGTATATATTATTAAAAAATAACCGAAAGAGTTTTAAACTTAAAGAATAAGTTTTTTTTATACATCGTCTATAATTAGACACAACTACAATGTTTCTCGATGAAATTGTTGGTATGATTATCCAAGAATATTACAAAGAATCTGGGTCCAAAACCAACTGTATGTCACGACAAAAACTGCCCTGTACCCGATGTCGGGCCAATTTATCCTCCACTTGGCGACCGGGACCATGTGGAACTTCTACTCTATGCAACGCATGTGGTGTAAAGTATATGGTCCGTGGTGAAAGGCCACGGATGGTAGATTTGGTGGTGGATGAGGGTCGTATCATTTGGATGGAGCGTCAATCTGATACTTTTCAATGGCAAGAAAGTCACGAAGCGGATACATCAGATTTTCGTATTCAAAAGTGGGCGCGACACGAAGAAGAGAGGGTAGATTTTGTAGAACGTAAAAAACGTAAATTTGTTGAATTATAATTTTTATGTCTTTCGGTACTCGTATACCCGACGAGGGAGTGTTTCATGTCTTTATCTAGTACCTCGTGGTTCGGTCTATTTGCCGAGCTCAGCAGTAGCCTGAACCCGGGTCTGTTTGGTAGAACTTGAGATTGTTAACATGTCCTTTCCAGTATTTTCTTACAAATTGAACTTCGCAATTATATCCCGACCCACCAGCATTGAGCGACCCATAATTATCACACGTGTAATCCAGCTTGACCCTTTGTCCAGCAGAAATCCAAATTGCCTGATACAAACCCTGACCCTTTGTTAAAGACTCTGATGTAATTCTTGCACCACTAGGCATATGCGAAAATTTGTAGTGAACCCAATCGTCAACTTTTTTGAAAAAGAATTCATAATACGCACTCACTTTTGAAGTTATAAACGTTGTGAACGTCTTTCTTCCTCCATTTGAATGACACCCCCAATGACCATCGCCACCCCATGGACACGAGTGATACCCATCTAGCTTTTTCACAGGGTTTTCGTTGTACGGTGGGTAGATGGTTTGCAGATGGAATGCTTTGTACCCTTTTAATCGCTGATTGCCGCCTCCTCCTATCCAACCTTTCGATGGACACAATGGACAGGCAGCCTGTCCGGTCGCTCCTCTAGTAGAATACCCCCTTGGGCATGTCTGACAGAGTGTGGACCGGACTGAGGCTTGGTACTGCGCGGCGGGACAACTTATGCAGTGTGCAGTGTGTTCTCTAGGTTTTCCATATTTACCTGCTGGACAATCATCGCCTTTTTTATTTGCAGCACACTTAGTACCACCTGGACATTCTTTACACGATAATGACCCGACGGTTTCTGCATATCTACCGCCTGCACATCCATGACAGTTAGTTGTTCTTTTTTCGTCAGAAGCGTATTGTCCCACCACACATGAAATACATATCTTCGCTGCTTTTGCTGATTGGTATTTACCCTTGGGACATCCTTTACACTCTGTGGTAGACCCCTTCATATATCCAGTGGGACACTCTATACAAGTGGTTGCACCCTCTTCGTCATTGTAATATCCTCCGTTGTTATATGGACTTGACGCACAATTTTTGCAGTTATTCATTTCTTCTTGGTCTTGATAGTAACCAATTGGACAAATTGTACATATATGCGACCCTGAAGAGGGTGCAAAATACCCCACAGAACACCCTATACACGTATCTTGTCCCAATACACCCTGCTTCCAACCCTGTGGACAGACTACACAAATTTCAGACGCTATTCCGGCTGCAAATTTCCCAAGTGCGCAATCTTTACATCCTGTAGAGGATAGGTCATTTGCATAAGTACCAGCCTGGCAATACTTGCAGTCGATTGCCTGCGCGTCTTTAGCTGTCTCGGTGAAAAATCCCTTGGAGCAGGGCACACATCCTGAACCGGTATACTTTCCGGGCTGACAAGCAGCACAGAGAGGAAGCGCTGATGCCCCCCATGATGCAAACTTCATTTCATCATATATATCATATCGTATGTACGTATTGGCTGTTTTTGTACAGCTTGAAGAAGGTGAGTATTCACATTTACACTCTCCAGTGTCTGGGTTTATGACAAACCCTTGAATACTTGCTAGCGACTCACATTCTTTAAAACATGCCTTTATTCGTTGAAAATTGGTTAATCCTGGGTTAATTGTTGTTGTGGAGTAGATTATTTGTTCGCTTGTTTCGCTACATTCTCCGTCAAATGTATATCTGTAATTTTTGCCTTCTTCACCACCGTCTATTCTGAGCCATGAATATCCATTGTTAGTCCCACCTTCAACGCCATCACCGGTCGAGCAGGCGCAACTGTCTAAATCTTTGGAGAGTCCCACTGCTGTTATTCCAGGGATTCCTCCCTTTTCTTTATCCACATGTGAACATATCAAAAAACAATCAGAAAGTTTAAGTTCGATTGCTTCGGATTGTCCTGTCGCCGAAACGAGGGGGGATGTCTTAAATTTGTAGCTTATTGGCCATAGTTGTGTTCCCATGTCGAGGGTGAGGTCATAATTTTTTAAATCTGAATTATATGACGTGTATTTTGTCGTAGAGCTGGGGTTATACAGTGTAATTTTACCAGTCCCGACTAAAAACTCAATATTTCCGAGTTTTGTGGTTGCGGTAGCGCCACTTAACGGAGAGGGGAAGCCGGTCGGTGCTGCTAGTGCTGGCGATACGTAAGAGTACATATTGTGTGTTGCGCCTTCGACCACTTTTTGGATGGCTTCTTTTGCAAACGTTTTCATTTGGTTTGCAAAACAGGTTGTGCATGCTGTGGAAGATGGTCCGGTGATGGAATTGCCGGGACATCGGAAGCAATTCGCTCTGGCAAATTCTCCTGCGAGTCCGTCATTGTTATCACCTACACGACATAAATATTCAGTGCGGCGTGGACTCGATGTGGCAGTACCCTGTTGTTTCAAGCAGTCTGGGTGTATCTCCTCACCACCGCTGCTAAATATCCCAACTGTGGGTCTCATCTGGTTGATATAACATCCTTTTATTCCTCCGTCGTGAATGCGCATATCTGTTATGCCTTCTTTAATTAACAGTTTTTCACACTGGCTGAAATCTAATACTGTGACAGCTGGTCCTGGTGGGTCCAGTAGACTATTTGTTTCGTCTAGAGATTTACAGTTGTACGTGCCAATATTTTTGTCGATATATGTTCTTTTAAATTCAATAAATGGTGGGTCAATAACGGCATCGGGACTTGTTGCTACTAACCTTGTCAACCCCGAAAATCCTTCAAATACAAACGTGCCTGGTCTCGATGAAAAACCAAATGGACATGCTATAACTGCCAAAAAAGTTGGTTTGTCGTATTCCATGTAATTGTTAATGGTTGGGAGGTGTACAATACCGGGCGGTACTTGGGCACAGTCAGTTTCCTCTCGACCAAGTTCGTTTGAGATATAATACCATGGATTGTATCCTGCTGTAAATGATGTTGGAAAGTTTAACATTTTATCTTCAAATGTCCATGCCGTTCCTCTTATATTTACAGGCGTTCCTGATATTTTTTTAACACTACCATAGGAACATTCAGTACACGCGGAACTGCCCTCTGCAGCATAAAAATTTCGTGGACACCGGATACAGATATCATCAGTATAGTCAGTGATAATCACCGTCCCCTCGTTTGACTGACATCCCACCATCGGACGTGTGGCAATATTACATCTTGTCTCGCTAATTGTCCGTGTCTGCCCTTGATTTGGTTGATAATAACCGGGGGGGCACGCTTCTTTATATCCTATATTATTATGTTCTGTACAGTAGTGTCCTTTGGGACACAGCCCACCTAAAAATGGGTCTTCACCATTAATGTAGGTTTGTGTAACATAGAATCCTAGCGTTTGGATGTTATTGTCTTTGGTATAGGTAAAGCAGGTGTCAAATCTGTTGAATGTGGCTTCTTTGGACCGGTCATCCCCTCTTCCGTATTGTAGCTTATAGATATTAAATCTTGGCATGGTGATGAATTTTTCACAGGTTGCAAAGAGTCCACATCTGTCTTTTGAAATCGAATAGGATGTAAATGGACTGTCTGAATCTGGAATGGGCATGTTCGTTTTGGATTCAATAATTGTCCAAAGTAACTCTGTTCCATTCATGAACGATGCATATCCAACCATCTCGCCACCATACAATTTATTCTTGGCAGCATACTCATTTTTGTACACTGACATTTTTCCATCAATATGAACCATATCTTCTATTTTGCCTCCACTGTATGCATCTGAATAAGCATAAAACGCGGCCTTACTTTCAATAGCCTTCGCCTCACATTCATCTTTTAATTCGTAAGACCAAAAAGTGCCAATTGTGTTTGTTTTACACAGTCTCCCCCTTTCGTACATGGGATATTCTGTCGCATCTCCCATAAAATCAACCAAATGTTCAGTGGGTCGTGCGTAGAAATCACAGACACCAATCCCATTGCATTTTCTCGAGGACGCGCCCATTGCATTATCCCACCAATATTCTTCCGCTTTGAATTCGGTGTCAATATTACCACTTGTCGTTTTCACACCTTTTCCAAATAAACCTGGACAGGCTCGACAGATGTCGCGTGGAACACCGTAAAAAATATGTTTGTTATAGGGACCACTTTTTTTGTAATCCACTTGAACATAATCGTTTTGTACATCCGACCAAATGTTGTTGTTGTTGGCCACAAACATCTTTCCAGAGTCTGGTTCTAAAAAAGGTGTTTTGTATTCCGGATACTCTACGATATCGAGCCATATGTCCCTATCGAGCCAATAATCACGTATCTCGTTTTTGATGCCCGATAGATACGGAACGCGATTGAACCGTGTATATGGATTTGTATTGAGACGAAGTCCGTAATGTACATAGGGTTGGAATCCCTTTGGACAGCACATATTTTCGGGGTCATACACCAATGAAGAGCAGATACAGGTGGTGGATGGAAGAAAAATAGGCTTCTCCCCACGAAACGAGTCTTCAATAGTGTAAGAATACCTATATGGATGCGGGGCATTGAGACACCGACCACCGTTCAAACAGAGACCACATTCGTATTGGCAATTTTCACCATGAAAACCATTCTCAGACTGTAATTCATTTGAAAAATCCTCATAGTCATCTTTGTTGTTCCAAAACCCAACTGTAGTTTTTGGATTTCTCGAATAGGTACCGACGCAGGATAAACACGTGTTTTCATACGCAATCGATGGTGCGAATCGTTTAAACCACATATGTCCGCGCTCTGGAGTGTACCTACTCAACAACAGTACAAAAGTTGAGAATTGTCGATATCTTATGATATAGTAGAGTGGTTTGTATGTGGTTTCTGTTTGTTTTGTTATGCCATATCCTGGACAAATGGTCCCTTTGGGGCAAAGTTGTACATCGACAACAACATTTTCACCGGTTGGGTCTATTTTTGATTTACCACCACAATAACAGAGTCCTGTACCAAATTTTCCAAACCAACAAAATCCGTTTCCACTGCACATCGTAGAATCGTGCTCCCCATCATAGGCTGGACACTTAGCAGTGCACGAACTTGTAGCAAATCCACGGCGACATTCGTCGCATTTGGGCCCTGACCAAAACCCGTTACGACTGTCGTCATCACAGGAGCATCCTGGACACAACATGACAAGATTTGGGCGAATTTCACAAGTTTTAGAATAACTCTGTGGCTCCTTCGAGTCGCCTTTCATACCAAACACATAGGAGACCAGTCCTTCTTTTGAAAAACAATCGTCAGTAGAAACCGAACCACGATGACTGAGGATTTCGTCAGCTGGACACGATATACACTCGGTCGACCGTCTGTCCGACTGGTAAAATCTTTCTGGACAGACTACACAGACACCCTGGGTTTCCATATACCCAGCCGGACAATCAAGACAGAGACCCACAGACACCGAACCAGTTCCGATAGTGTACGTACCACCAGGGCATCGGTGACACTTCGCAAGACCAAGTTGACTACTATAACGACCAATCGGGCAATTGTAACACTGTCCACCACTTGAAGTTTCTAAAAACTTACCAACTGCACATTCTAAACATTCACCAGTGCCAATCTGGTTGCTGTACCTACCCGGTGTACATTCTAAACATAGCGAACTACCACTCGTAGGTTGGGCGCTCCCAATATTACAGGGAGCACACTCTGATTGCCCACCAATGGCCCGATATCCAGATGGACATTTTCTACAGCCAGATGCCGGAGTGCCGTATTTCCCGGCTACACACTCGCCACAACCGCTACCGCTACTCGATACGCACTCAACGCAGAAACCTTGTCCATCTTCGTCGGTATATTTCCCAGTTGCACAGTCTTTACAGCCCTCTCCAGCGACTGAGGCTTTACCTGCGGCACATTCGTCGCAGACATCAATGTTGGTTGAACCTAAGTTATTATTAAACTTACCTGCAATGCAATTTATACAAGTCTTCGCCGTAAGCGATTTGTAGGTATTGGCCGGACATACAGCACAACTGTCATCCACAACAACTTGTCCACCGGTGCACTCAATACAACTTGTCTCTTCGGTGGTGCCGTCCAGAGAAGTTACCTTTCCAAAAGCGCAATCGATACAAGACGATTGCCCGAGTTGGTTTTGGTAGGTCCCCCTTTTACAGCGGTAGCAGACGCCATTAGTACCATATTTTCCCACAGCGCAATTTTCACACGATGTGGAAGTCGACGATGTACCTTCTTCACAGACGGTGCACTTTTTATTATCGTCTGCAGAAACACTACCAACACCACATATACTACAAGAGATGGCCCCAGGTTTGGCAGCAATCCAACCAGTTGGACATGTTTCACACGCCGTGCCACTGAAAAAATTCCCAGCCGGACAGTCTTGACAGGCCATGGTAACTGTACTGTCACAGTCGATACAGAAAAAACTTCCTGGTCCATCGACATTTGATAGTTTACCCGTTAAACTACAGTCGGTACAGACGGTATCATCCCCTTGTCTCGCCCAACCATTTGGACAATCTTCGCAAGCGTCTCCACTAGCAGAGAATCGACCTTCTTGACAATCCCTACAGTTTCGTAAAGTACCCGTTCCGTAAATTTCGGTTCCAGCGAGACATGTTTGACAGGTTCCGTCACGACTGACAGTATTAACATCATTACAGATATCACAAGTTCTCTGACCAGTAGCGGTCTGACCAGTATTACCCGTACATATTTCACAACCCTCAGATGAAGAATAGTTAGCAACCCATCCAACGGGACAATCTTTGCAAGTAATAGGACCACTTTCGTCTTGATATTGTCCAGCAGCACAATCTTTGCAAGTTGTTTGGCCAGTTTGTTCTTGATATTGACCGCCTATACATGAATAACATGATACGGGTGGTGTAGGCGAGTCTTTTGGCATATATGTACCAGCTAGACATACTGTACAGGCTCCACTGACTTCGTATTGTCCGTCCCCGCAGAAATCACATCCAGTCTTCGCAATGTTGCTGATTTTACCATTCGGACAGTCTTGACAGACTCCATACGTATAAGGCTTAAAGGTGTTTGACGAACAGGCTTTACAGGTTGTCCCGACAGGCTGCTCTCCCGGGGGACAGTCGTTACAGATTCGTAGCCCACCGGTGTGTCCGACTAAGCAGGCAGATGTAGTACAGGTAGAAGCCCCTGACATGCTTCGCAGTTCCGAATCAGAATCAGAATCACAATTTTTACAGGTTGTTTGGTTAGTTTGGTCTTGATATTGTCCAGCAGCACAAGCAGTGCATCGAATTGGGTTTACTCCGTAAAACCCAGTCGGACAGACGGAACATAGATTGACTTTCGTGGCGTTCGTGGCGTTCGTTTCTTCGTCATCTAAATCTAAATCAGAAACCGGTTGGTCTCTAAATTGACCAGGGATGCAATTAACGCAGGAAAAATTAACGGTCGTATTTCCCAACCCACACTCTATGCAACTGGGTGTTATTGGTTCGTAATAATATCCATCCTCACAGCGTGAACACTGCCACACCCCGTTGGGCTGTGCATCGTGTCTGTCTTCCACCTCTTCTGATTCGTCTGATGGTACAGTGCCCCAACTACATCTTTCACACGTTTCCATGATAGTTGAAGAATATTTCCCCTCTTCACATGCAGTACAATTACCAGGTTCTCCGCCGAATCCTGCACAATATCGACAGTTTTGCGAAAGTGAACAATTCTTACAAGTTGCCTGACCTGTTGTAATTGTATACTGACCATTAGGACACGTTTCGCACTCAGTGCTCCCAACATCTTCACCATAGCGCCCTCTATGGCAATCATAACAGGTAGAAGCACCGTATTCGTCTGAGTATCTCCCAGTGGGACACCCTGTACAATAGCTGGCAGCGGCATCGGAAAAAAGGCCAAGGTCACACTCTAAACAGTAGTCCGTGCCACTAACATCTTGAAATGTACCAGGAGAACAAGAAATACACCTAGTGTTGACAGTGTCCTTTTTTGAAAAAAAACCAGTTGGACAAATACTACAGTCAGAGTAACCTTTATCTGGTGAAAATGTCCCACTACGACAAGCCAGACAGTCCGATTGGTCAGGTTCCGATTGTGCATAACCTGAGAGACATTGTGTACACGCTCCTTCAGAATCTTTTTTTGTGCCAGGTATACAAGTCTCGGCGTGGGTACCAATAAAATATAAAAATAAAACCCACCACATTTATATGGATAGATGTGATGCTTAAATACATTTCTTTTATAAACAAAAAAATATAAGTGTTATTTAAGTGAACCACGAGGCATCTTCTTCACATGGGTCAAAGATGGACAATCGTGATTCACTATTGTATCTATCTAGTTTAATTTTGGTATTGTCTTTAATACCCGTATAGACCAAGCAAATATTAGTCTCGTCCGAAAAAGAAAATCCATAGACGTTGGCGTTTTTCGCAAAGGTGTAGCATTCCATTTTAGTATGAATACCTTTTATATTTGACCAACATTTGGACCAGTAGCCATCTCCTATGATAACGGCTGACGTCTCAGGGTCTTGTGCTAGACTAATGTCAATGTCTTTGATTGGTATATTGTAATCTTCCTGAAAGACCACTGTAGGATATTTCGAAAGTCCAGGTTTTACTATTGCACATTTTCCATCAGAGGTTTTACGTCCTTGATAGACAAGTGACATTTTCTTGATAAATGTATGTGGAAGTGCACCCGTCATTGAGGTCACAGTCCATCCATTTAGGTTGTTTACATCCGTGTAAAGAGAATACAACGTCTCTAAAGCGTTATTTACCACATCCCATCGGATAATTCCCAGACAATCGGGCTCTGCATCGCAACTGCTTTCAGAGACTTCGCGTGTAAATAACTTTCGCGTATAGCCGGTATCGTCGGAAGGTATTAGAAAATGATATCCTGTTAATGTTTCTATAATGGTTTCATAGTTGACATCGTATCGTGGGGCGATGTAAACAGAGGAGGTGATGTCTAACGTTGGGACAAAGAATGGGAAAACCCAAGCGTTAAATTCGCCGTCTTCAATAACAATTTTGACACGTTCAAAAGACCCCTCTCTATCGATGATGGTATCGTTGCCAAAAATGTCTGACCCTAAAGACAATATAAGTCGAGTAGTAGTCCAGTCAATATCCATATATACGATTTGGTCGTTAACGCGATACATTGTCCGCCCTGACGAACCACCGTGGATATATTCAATATCAAATTCAAAAGAGGGTGCAATCATTTTATAACGAATCCCATAAATGGTCAGGTCGTCGTCTTCGTGTATTTCTATGGAACAATCCGTTGCCAAACAATCGAAAATACGCGTTGATTTGGCAGAGCGGGTTTCATGGACCGGTGCTTTTAGAATTACACTCACATAGCGATTATCAGAAGCTCTCTGTATTCCGATACACTTTCCAATGGGATATTGCCGATAAAGTTCTTGAGTCAGGTCTAATTTTACGAGGTTATTGATAGATGTACATCGTTTGAACGCATCAATTTCACTAAAAAATATCAACGAATCTTTTTGTGAATAACTTCCAAAGACTCCAGATTGTTCAACGTAATTCGACTCCACACAACTCCCGTAATAGTCCGAAAGTGCTGAGGAATATCTGTTGCGATTAATGGCAGCTAACATGTCTGTATATTGTTCGTTTTTAAATTTAAAGGACGATAGTTCATAAGCCTTTGTGCCACATCCACCATGTGCAGAACAAATGCGCCCCCCATTGTCTGTAGGACATTCGAATTGACAAGCATCTCCTGTAAATCCCTGTGGACATGAACAGGTCCCATCGGCTTGACAAGTCCCACGGTTTGTACAGACAGATGCTAAATTATAACCATCATAACCCGGACAGGTTAGTTCACAACCCTTTCCACGCCAGGGCGAATTAATAGGGTCAATATCCGATAACGCATTATCCGTGCTTTCGAGTACTGATTTGGCAATTTCACAAGTGCATTGACATGCAATGTTACAACGACCACGTCCAGAGCAAGGAAGATTTATATAAGGTAGTGTACCTGGACATTCTCCATCGGCAGATAGTGTGCAATGTGAAGCTGAATAATGGAGAAAATTAGACATTTGAAAGTCCATACCTTGCGTTGATGAGTATTCGGGCATAGCGTACAGTTGAAAAGCTCCAGCCCCAACGGCCTTTCTCGAATGGAAGGAGACATCTCCAGAGTTTTGCCATTCTTCCAGGTGGAGAAGGAGATGCCAGGTCCGATATTCAGAAGGCGCAAACCATTCGATGTAACCTCTTCCAAATTTTTGTTGAAGTCTGACGAACATTGAACTTAAATCCCAATTGACCTCGACAACAATAATTTCAGAGTCCAAATCTATTTCTTGTTTGTAGTCGTACAGAGGACCGTCGTAATTGGCCGAAATGACTAAAGACCGCTTGTACTGCTCACCCTCTATAGACAATTTCAATAAATTGGGCTCTGTATTAGGCAACTGTCCGAAAAATGCAGTTGAAACAGATTTGAAAAGTTCTTGGAAATCATCATCGGGAGTATTTCGAGGCTCGATATGGACGACCACTGTGACATCCATTTCTGGAGTGTCTAATAGGGTTGACAGGTGGTATTTCATCCACATCATATTGTAGATAGACCATCGTGCCTGGTGCATGTAAACACGCTCTAATAAATCCACAATGGTTAAACGGTCTTTTAGATTTAAATCGACCAGTCCAGTTTCTAATGGACGGATATTCCAAATAATGGTATTTCGGATGCGTTGGACAGGTGATATTTCCTGGCTTATGGAATTCCATTCCTCTAAATAAAGTTCCACCTCAACGGGAGGTTGTTCGAACGTGGCGATAATTTTACCACCCACTAAGAGACTGCTATTAGTAACTTCTATAAAGCAATCAATATAAGCATTGTTGCCATAGCTCTGTCCATACGTAATCATACCTATCGTATTTGTTATAGGAGGGGCACCAGAAAACCAAGGCTTTGTTAGCGTTGGGTCGTATGTCCAACTGGAATCTCCGTAACTGACATATAAATTCCCCTGTGAAGTACCCACCATATCAACCGGTTCTTTGATAACCGCGAGGTCAGCCCTTGACCACTGTCCCTCCCGAACCGATGACGGTAATATTAATCGGTATATTCCTTCTATATTTACGATAAATAAATCTCTTTGAAAACACCATATTTTAGATGGAATAGCGGCGGGGGACGGACCAACCGCAGTGACGATTTCCCAATTGATAAAGACAACATCAGCAGGGTCCCATCCAATGCGCTCAAACGAAATTTTATAGAGCACATCATACAAAGCAGTTGTACCAGAATCGTGTTTCCGATGACCACCAAACGCGTAGATAGTTTTGTCATCTTTTATGGCGAAACTCATATCAGACTGAGCACCAGGACCTTCACCATCGACGAACATGATTAAAGGACCAGCATTAGCATCCGCCGGGCGTGGATTGGCCTGTATCTGAGCTCTCCCAGTTGACATGTTGACGAAAGTGTCATTCCATCGACCGTCTCCAAGCGTAGAGCGGTCAAAAGTATCATAGCCATGCAGTTGACCAGATTCGAAACATAAATACCAAAATTGGTCAATATCAATTTTTTGACAACTTCCCCAGTCTAGACCTTGTGTTAATTTCAAGGTGCGTTTTTCTCCCACTCCCATCTTAATACCATAGTTTATGACATCTTCAGAATTCGACAAATATCCAAAATCGTAGGTGTCATCGGATTCAAAATTATAGGTATCAGGGTCTTCGACGTCGTCCAGTGAACAAAGCAAAGGCCATATACGCAACATGTCCTTCACATTTTTTTCATTTGTAATCGTTATTTCCGCGGAAGGTAATATAGCGTTAGATTTCAAATAATTAGGGTCGATAAGATATTGAATAGCAGAAGCAACCATTTTTTCATCGGATTCGTAGAGGAATCGTTCTGGAAAAGACCATTTGGAGATTCCCTGGGCCGATTCAAAGGCAGTAGTAGCCTCGGAAATGTAATTATCAGTCGATTGCTTGGTATTGTACCGCATAAATGAGGGAAAGGCCCGACAGATACCGTTAAACGAGTCACAAATTCCATATTGTGACGACATTTCTGGACCATAGACACCATTATTACACATATAACAGGGGATAGAACACGACAATCCAGAACCGATGGCACATTGGCAACGTCCGGGCATATTTGGGTCTGGGCCTTTCATCCAAGTTGGAATATCATATCCTTTGAGCGTGATGTTTCTGGTCTCACCTGCTTCTTGTTGATTTTCGACATCTGCTTTCAATTCGTCAGGGTCTGTTGCAAAACATTGTCCGTTCCTTCCAGAACACGCCAATTCTTTCCCGTCGGAAATGCCAGTAGGACAGGTGAGCTCGCAGAGTGGACCAGAGACTCCCGGGAATTCAACGTCGTCACAGCTGCAACTAGTCTTGGAACAGACACCGGGAATAGTTCCATCCGACAGGTCTGAGCACCATTTTCGCCAATCGGTACGGTTCATACTATCCTTGAGAGTGTCTATACACCCGTAGGAACATTCAGAGTTGTATAGTTCTGGAATATTAATGGTATTTTCGTCATGGTATGCATTTTGAATGAGGCAAAAGTCGGTAACAATGACGTTTTTCATGTTGCATTTACATTGAGCGGGGAGTCCATTTGAAATATCGTCGGCATCTGTACTAATATCCAAGAATTCCTTTCTTTTTTCACAGAGTCCAGTGTCGTTTTCCGTACTCTCCAACATATTTTCAATATGAATCAAACATTCACCGGAACAGTGGTCTTCGTAAGCAGCAGTACGCTCAAAACAATTAGAAAACCAATCAACGTCCATAGAAGGGCACGTTGCAGTCGCATTTTCCAAAACATCGCGAGACGAATTACAAAGTCCTTCCATACCACCAGAGATATCAAGACCGTCCAGTTCGTAATCTCGTTGACCATCTGCGCCAATCGAACCCAAAACCAACCCCCCCAAAAAGGGCACGCGACCACCTATACTATCAAAAGACTTTCTATAGTGACAATAGGCAGTCCAGTTATATTTTTTCACATCCAAACACTGTTCCTGTTCTATCACTGGTTGGTGGGTCTCTTTCCATAACGCACATGCTTTCAAATCATGGGCATCATGTACACACTCCGTTGTCCCACAGACTGCATTTTTATAACCTGGCATCAATCTCCAAGTGGATTTCAGACTATTACAGACCGCAGTTACGTCAGGGTTAAATGGTTCGTAGACATCCTCAAACGTTGAACGCCATCGAGGGTCAATGATAGACGAATCGACAGTTTCACATAGCGAAGGCATTGTTATGATTGGTTCGGCGCGTATACGAGCCCATGATGATGTTACATCGGTCAGACTAGTTGAGACCTCAAAATATTTGACAGGATGCGAATGCAATGCTCTTAGAGTATGTGTTCCATGCATACAGTTCTCATCCTCATGACAACGAGACGAATGCAAAAAGCAATGCTGGTCCTCTATTGTCCAGGACCATTGGTGACATGCTTCATGTCCATGACAAGCTGCACGACATTCGTGCTCCTTCTGACTAGGAATGTCGTGGAAGGCAGCGGCAATGCGAGAATGCAATTTTAATTCGACGGTTGATGTCGTTATATTTGTAAATTCTGCGACATTTTCCAACGGTTTGCACTCTATATTGTCCAACTTGACTGTAATTTTCCATCTCTGGTCAAAGACCTTTTTCAACGTACCGGAAATCTCCATCACTCGACTCACTTCATCGATGTGCTCGGCATTTATCTGCCAATACCACCACTTGTCACTAACTACGCGACAATTGGTTGGCTCGTCATTGATGAAAATACCATTACCGATGGTACCTACCGTTACTAACTCGGTGCCGTCTCCCATTAACAAACGCATATTTGCCACCGCCGTCGACCTCGCCCAACCAGAAATTCTAAGATTGGAATGGGCATCGAGCGTCCACCGAGCACCGCGTATTTTATTGCTATCTGTCCCCTGGGCCGAACCACGTGCTCGTCGGACGCTCATCACGCCATCTTCAGCGCCCTCGAAATACCAATCTTTATATCCAGACTCCTTCGTGGTATTCGAATAATTAAACTGGCGATGACCATCGTCTTGTAGACTTTCTCGAAAAGTTTTGATTGTTTCGTTGCCATTGACAACCATCGTAGAAACGATTACGGGACCGTATATTCCTCTACATTTGCATTCGAGAAAGGGGGTTGAGATAGTTACTGGCACCGAAACAGGCCAAAATTGGACAATACCATCACAGTCTGTACGGATACCATCACCAGAGATTTGGACAATATCGAGACTATCGAAACCATCCCGGTGTTTTAACACGATTTCAGACGATATTTGTAACCGTTCCTCCGATAACAATGCCGCATGACCACTCCAATGACTACTAAGACCGTTAGGTGGGGCAGTGTTTAAGTCCACTCCCAACACTCTATCTGAACAAACTCTATACCAATTTATATCAACATGACAGGTCGAAAGATTATGAACGGCAGGTGTTATCTGTTCAAAATCTGGTCGTGGTGTTTTCAAGAGGATTTCAGCGTTTCCGGGTGTCGTTTGAAAAGCCTGTTTAAAAAAGACAGTCGACAAAGTGTCAGAAAGGTTGAAAGTAATGTTTCCACGGGCTGGAATATTTCCCCATCCATCCATTATGGTTAATTGCCCATAATTAGAGAGGCGACCTTCAAACTGTTTATCTCCAATAGTGACGCTGGTCAATATTGGGGGTGTCACGTCACAATAATAAGCCGACTGTAATAAAGTATCGGCCAATTGGAAACAATGCGCGCCCTTTTGACAAGGGTTTTCAGTTTTACAATTGACCGGTAACCCGAGTTCCCGTTTTGAACAATACACCACATGCGCTTCACATTCGTCGCAAATGGTACAGATAGCATTATTACCACAGATATCCATATCACACAAGGTTGGTACCGCTTTTATCACTGGAATCCAAGAGGCGTCAAGGCCTTGCTGACACGATTCCGAAAATTCACGCTGGACGTCACTCGGTGTCCAGCGTTGTTGACCCCAACGTTGATGCATATCGTTAGGTTTCGAGACACATCTGGACGGTACCTCCGACCATTCGGAATATTTTATCGTATCAATCTGTTCATCGTCGTTGTCTAAACACTGCTTTGTCCATAAAGCTCCCGTATAAAGCAATGACTCAGTACCGTCTTCCGCTTCGGCGAAATTGTTCTCGTTCTCAGTTTTGATTTCGGAATTTCTGTAGTGTTCTTTACAGTTTTCCCCTATTGATTCAATGAGCTTAAAGGCAGCGTCCGCGGACTGAACTAGTCCAATAGCTCCCCTTTCGCACACCACAATCCAAGGCAAAAACCATTTCGTAGAAATAACCGGATTGTTGTACCAAACAGGTGCTACTCCTGTTAAGTGATTTTTGCAGAATTCCGCCGTATCCACAATACCGTTACAGGACTCAGGGACATCAATACGCGAATCAACAAAGGATTGACGAAATTCAGATACTGTTATATCCTCTGAAAATACGCTTAGAATACCATTGATTGGAATGCCACCGGGCACAGAAGCAGAAATTCGCTGTGGATTATTTCGATTGTCATACATATAACAACCAAAAAATGTTTCCATTGAATTTAAAAGAGTAGTAGCAACGCGAATTTTTCCCACAGCATCAGCACAAAAATATTGCCAATCTTTACCACTATTCTTGCATGGTTCATCCAATTCAATACACATCTTCTCCACGTTGTGTTCAAACATTATGTCGGAACACATCTTTGCACGACAATATGTTTTTGTCTCACAGGTGGTCCCATCACCAGTCTCTTGACATCTTCCAGAACAGGGAGATGTCATCTGGTCGCACTCGTCGTCAGTATTACGAATATAGGAAATGCGCTGGTCGTAAATACATTCAGGCTGGGCATTACAAAAGGCGTCGATGGTGTATTCCAAACAAATGGGCACGTTATCGTTTAAAAACACTTCTTCGTTGGCATAGGAGGCGTCACCACAAACACCAAACGCTCCCCGAGGAGGCATCAATTTCTTTTCAGCGGATTCACACCATGTGTCGTTGCCATCGTATTTATTCATGAAAAAATCTTCCACTGATTCACGACACTCATAATCTTCGTTATACACACACTCAGCCGTATTCAAGACGGGTGGATACCATCCATTCAACATATTCACACAGAACAAATCCCATTCAATACTGTAAATTGAATCAATACAATTATCAGACGATGCGCATGTGAAATAACCAGGAGAATCGTGACCATTACTAAAAAAACTTTTAGACGATGAATCCATTAATGAATCCCATGGAGTGGACAGACGCGCGCAAAATGCACCAGAAATTTCTTCACATTCTTCATCGTCTTTGCAAAAGACAGCAGAACCGGCCGGGTAACTGCGATTTCCCACAGATATCAACGATGTCGCCACAGCAACCCCAGTTTCGCACGAACCACGCCCCGTGCACACATCTTCATTATAACGGGGACAATGGAAACCACAATGCTTCCCATAAAATTCGGCCGCTGGAGGTGGTTCGACTTGAAACCCTCTCTTCAACAACCGTTGTCTTGTTTCCGAAGTATAGGTATCATAAGGTGTGCATTCACAGCGATATTTGCTTGTAAATGGATTGAACCACATGTCTAATGCATTTCGGATGCACCGACCATGACCAGAACATACAGTACCGTCTGCATTGGCATTACATTGGATATCACAATATTCACCAGTTGTACCCGGTGAACATTTGCAAGTACCATCAGCCATACATTTTCCCTCGCCTGAACAAACACGACAATCAGGGTCGGGGGTATATCTGGTATTATTATTGGCGTCATAGGTTACCGAACACACTTTGGCCGCTTCTATATCACCATTTAATTCGTAATCAACCTCTGTAGACGAAATAGGAAAGACGATAATTTTGTTTTGTTGTAGTTCGCCGTCAGCAGCACAATATTCGGAACATCGATTTGCCGCACCCATATCAGACGGAAACCAATTAGGTTTACACGTGGAACAAAAACGCAACGGGTCCAGCGTGTCCAATTGGACACCGGCGTCATTCTCCCATGTATCACAAATACACATATTATTGGTCCCGTCGTATTTTTCATTACAAATACCATTGTAGGAACAGGTTTGAGGATTACATTCCACAGAACAAGGTGCAATTGTCATATTCGGAAGATTTATATCAGGGTAGTATTCCGGCATACATGTCTCGCAAAAGGTATCAGGGTCCGTTGAAATACACAAACAAAGTATATGCTCCACACCAAATTCTTTGACCAATTCACAGGAACCATGGTTGTTACACCCGATATTAAGACCATCGAAAACGCTAGAATTATAGGAACGCGCAGGGTCGCATCGCAATTGACACGTTTCACCAAACCAATGGTCTTGGCATCGTTCACAAGCACCACCCGCAAAATGAATCTCGGGGACGGTCTTATTTACAGGCGGTGACTCGTCAAAACATTCACAACTAGCGTCGTCGTTACAAGTACCATGGCCAGAACAACTATACGTCGCAGAACACGAACAATCGTCACTTTCCCAAGACCCAGAACATTCACAGATTGCTTCTTCGTTTTCCACTACACATTGACCATGACCAGAACAAGCAGTCGGATAAGAATTCTGACCAGGGCATGGCAGCGAACAATCTTCACCTGCAAAATGTGGACTACAGGTACAAATAAGATTCTCAGTCAGGTCCATACTACAAGAACCATGACCAGAACATGGCAAGAGGTCACCAGGACATGTCATATCACAATCCTTTCCAAAATAGTTGGCATTGCAGATACATTGCAATTTTCCACCAATAGACCTACACGTGCCACCTTCATTATGACATGTTATTCCAGCATCTTCACAACCCAGTAAACACTGCTCACCATTCAATGAAGTAAAATACCCAGGGTCACAATCACATCCTCCCAAATCATTACACGCGCCATGACCATTACACGCGTTACACTCACCACCACCAGAGGTCACTACTTGACAACGTCCATTTGTAGAACGAGCATAGGGAAGACAAATAGTATTACACTTTGTACCAAAATGGTCTTTTATACAATCGCCACGACATTCAGCTCCCACATTACCAACCGCATAGCATTTGTCACAGAGTGTCCCAACCCATTTTTGGTGAGATGGACACCGACAACCCCACCGGGAATTCAAATTTTGTTGCACAATACCACAAATTCCTAAATTTTCACATTGACATTCATCACAGTAAGTACCAGCAAATACTCCGGCTGTATTATCACACACACAACGGTTGTTCAACCAGACAGAGTCATGCTGACACGGGATTAATATATCGTTCACATAGGCCACGAAAAAGTCAGTAGACATCGCAAATAAAGCAACGAGAGATGCGCCCACCAACATACAATATCCATAAACAGGTATCGATGACATGATTTATTAATTAGACACTCAACATTTATAGTAATATTTTTTAAGCTTCTTATCCGCAACTTATGTGAATAAATTGCATTTTTCATATATACTATATAATCATTGGATGTAGAATCAAAATGCAAAATCTACCCATTGACACTATAGAAAATATAACCACATTCTTATCCATTCAAGAACTATCAACAGCAGCACAATCACATCGAGATTTTAACATACCAAGGCAATTCAGAGGAAAAAGGATACAATGGTGCCAACGAAAAACTGAAAATCAAAGACAGATACGACATGGCCAATGTGTCGATGCCATGTGTCAAAGACAAAAGGCATGCTGCATACACTTGGACCCACTATGGCGGTCAACTTTTGATAAAGGACATAAAGGACAACCTCCCCCACCATTATCACGACAAACACTATCACATTACTGTTCGACACATGCCATGTTATACCAAGGGGTTAACCTACTAGTTTAGAAGAGTTATAATAGTTTTGTATTTAATATTTTTTTATATTCAATAAATGTATATACATCGCTGCCATATAAACAGCCTTCTCTTCTCTTGTTAAGGGTGCATGATGCCAGTGTTCATATTTCCTTACTCTCTTACAGTTCTCTGATTCGAGTGCAATAAGTGGTCGTTTATTCGGTCGTACTATTGTCCCATCCCGTTGTCGCTTTGACATTAAGTGGGAATCAATGGCTTTTATAGAGATAATTTAGAACTTCTAAATATTTTTTTATTTTTTATTTTTTGAACAATTCTCTAAAGCTTTAGAGATTCTTTGACTTTTATTTTTTGAACAATTCTCTAAAGCTTTAGAGAATCTTTGACTTTTATTTTTTGAACAATTCTCTAAAGCTTTAGAGAATCTTTGACTTTTATTTTTTATTTTTTCTCTGAAACAATTCTCTAAAGCTTTAGAGAA
>Ga0209302_10000043_pt1 | contig 85534 bp, 92 predicted proteins | sample ArcOceMetagenome_2_FD_187445 | JGI IMG/M metagenome (GOLD analysis project Ga0209302, IMG submission 187445) | Marine eukaryotic phytoplankton communities from Arctic Ocean - Arctic Ocean ARC135M Metagenome (SPAdes) (version 2) | ecosystem: Environmental > Aquatic > Marine > Oceanic | place...
GGTAAGCTCTTACCTCACCAACTAGCTAATCAGACGCGAGCTTCTCTTCAGGCGGACATAATCCTTTTCACTTAATAAAGCATATGGGGCATTAGCAATCATTTCTAATTGTTATTCCCTTCCTAAAGGTAAATTCTCACGCGTTACTCACCCGTCCGCTACTAAAATTTAAAAAATTTTCGTACAACTTGCATGTGTAAGGCATACCGCCAGCGTTCATCCTGAGCCAGGATCAAACTCTCTAAATGTTTCCTAAATGTTTTTCATTAATAGTAATTAACTGCCACAAATCAATTGTAACAAAATCAAACTAAAAATGTCAATGTATAAAATCTTATGTTTTAAAAAAAAGTTATGATAAGTTGTAAAAATTAACTAAATTAAAAATTTAATCTTCAATTTCAAAAACTTGATTAAAGATTTGTTGAACTTTATCGCCTGAATCAATTGTTTCAAGTGGATCTTTTCTTAATCTATGACGTAAACATAAAGTTATAATTGTTTTGATATCTTCAATTTCAACAACATTCCGATTATGGTATGCTGCATATGCTTTTGCAGCACGATTAGTTACAATATCTCCACGTAAACCATCAACATCGAGTAAACTACAGATTTCGGAAATTTTTACGCGTAAATCATGCGCAATCTCAATTGTTGATAAACGTTCTTGAGCATCTGCAATTCTTTTTGTTATAGCCTCTTGTTGATCTTTATACTTATCAAGCCAATTTTGAGGATTTAAATCAAATGATGTGCGTTCTTCAACAATTTGAACTCTTAAAGTAGGATCTTTTACTGTTCTAATTTCAGCATGCATACCAAAACGATCTAATAATTGCGGACGTAATTCACCTTCTTCAGGATTACCAGACCCAACTAATATAAAACGTGCTGGATGACGAATTGAAATACCTTCACGCTCAACAGTATTCCATCCAGATGCAGCAGAGTCAAGTAAAATATCAACTAAATGATCATCAAGTAAATTTACCTCATCAACATATAAAATCCCCCGATTTGCTTTTGCTAACAAGCCTGGTTCAAATGCTTTTACCCCTTCTGTTAATGCTTTTTCAATATCAATTGTTCCACAAACACGATCTTCAGTTGCACCTAACGGTAAATCAATCATTGGTATTTTAATACCGTCTATTTCTAAAAGTTCTGAATTACGATAACGTGCTAAAACTTCCGCACTCATTAATTCTAAATCACTTGGATGAGAATTAAATGGATCATCTTTGACAATGTCCATTTTAGGAAGTAAATCAGCAATCGCCCGAATTGTTGTTGACTTACCCGTACCACGATCACCCATAATCATAACTCCACCAATTTTTGGATCAATAACGTTCAGTTGAAGTGCTAATTTCATTTCTTCTTGACCAATAATTGCGCTAAATGGAAAAATTGGTAAATTTGTTTTTTTATTCATATATTTAAAAATTAAAAAAGAGCATATCAAGTTATACTTTCAATAAATATTAAACTAACATCTTAAATGCTAAAATAATATGATGCACGTTTTAAAAAATTCAAAAATAATAATGAGTATTTATTTACGTTACCTATAATTTAACATTTAAAATGCAGTTATATTAATTATTCAAAGCTGTACCTAAGCGAACTGCTAATAAAAAGGTCATAAAAGCAATTACTAATGCTATTAAAATTTGTGAATCAGTAACCATAGGGATTAATTTATCGAGTTATAAAATTAGGAATATCGTATTTACAAAGATATATTAGACTTTGTAGAGCATAACTAAGCAAAATTTTACTAATTACCCTAAATCTTTGCGGTTTGGATTACGTGAAGGATCACTTGAAAGAAAACCAAAAATAAAAAGTGAAACAAAGAACACGACTGTTGTATAAACTAAAATTTTTAATGTTAACATAAGTTCAATTTGATAAAATAAAAACTTTTATTATTAATAGCCGAAAATCATTTTAATTTAGGATGAAACCAAAATAGAATTTGAGATCTTGGCATAAATCAGTAGTAGTCTGATATATCAACATTATAGCATTAAATTTAAACTTTGGATTAAAATGTTAAATCTTTACGTTTTATCATTTTATTTTGATCATAATTTAAATCACGTAATTTTGTTAACATATTTTCAAAATAATCTTCTAAGTATGATTCTAAAGTTATAAATTTAAATTTATCAAAATTTAAAAGTGGATTCTGCATAAATGTATGAGTACTACTATTTATGCTTTCCAATACACTAAGTTTTTGAATTGATAATAATTGACTAAAAGCTAAACGATCATGAATATCCCAAGTCCATTTTGAAAAGGACATTAAGTTTTTAATAACTCCTAATAAAATTAAAGGTGTAAAACTAAGTTTTGCAGATTGTCCGGATAAATCTTCACATAACTTAATAATTTCATTTGAATTCCAAACTCGGCCTAATTCTAAATTAACTCTATTAGAATTATCAAAATTTAATTTAGACCAATGTATTAATGTTTTTGTACAAATTTGCGCAATATCACGTGTATCGATATAAGAAATTGAAGAAGAATCGTGAGTAGTTGAAATAGTTTGTTGCTCTAAAATTGGAATCGCATATTGACTAATAATACCCTGATAAAAACCTGATATTTGAAAAATTTGGTATGGTAAATTTGAAGAAATAAGAATTTTTTCAATCTTACATTTTAGACGCATTAAAGGAATTGATTGATATTTTTCATTATTTGTTATTGAAAAAAAAAGAAAATTTTTGATTTTTGCAACTTTTGACGCTTTAATTAAGGCAATTTTACCAATTAAATCGATTTGCTGAAGTGTTGCAATTTCTTCTTCAGGTCTTAAAGTGGAAACGTCAATAACAATAGACATTCCTTTTAAAGTATTCGGTATTGTTTCAGGTAAACTTAAATCCCCATAAACTAATTCTGCTCCCCATTCACGTAAAAAATTTGCTTTACGAATATTCCTCACCAAACAACGCACGGAATAACCTGCTTTTATAAGCTCGTGCACAATTTGACGACCTAATGTACCTGTTGATCCAACAACTAATATTGTCATAAAATATTTGTTAATAATTTTTAACCCTAACTTTATTATTTTACTATTATATATATTATTTATATATCGAAATATGTAATATAGTTGAGATATTTTTTTTAATTAGGTAGGAAGGGATTTGAACCCTCATAATTTTCATTGTTACATTTTGAGTGTAATGCGTTTACCAATTTCGCCACCTACCTGACTCATTATAATTTGTTATTTTGAGGATAAATTTGTAATTAATGAACGAATAACATTTTTATCTAATTTTAATTTTGTCTCATAAATCGGTAAAATTTGAGGAGATGAATTAAAATACATTTCAACAAAATATCCAATTTTAACATTTTTTGTTGGGTAAGCAAAATCACGACGTCCACGTGAAACTAAAGTAATTTCAGACGCCCCTAATTTTTTTAATTGTTGGGCATAACCAAAAGCAATAATTTTTAATTCTGCTTCAGTACAATTTGGTGATAAAATCACCATAGATTCATAATTATTAGTTGGATTAAAAAGTTTCATTAAATTTTAAAATAAGTAACTACATATATACACATATTATAGCAGAATTAAATTCTTATTGTAAATGATTTATTTTAAATTATAATGATTTATAATACTTTAGTATTTTGTCTAACTATGAAAATGTACATCATATAAAACTTTTATGAGTAAAGTTTACGATTGGTTTGAAGAACGTCTTGAGATTCAAGCAATTGCCGATGATATCACAAGTAAATATGTGCCACCACACGTTAATATCTTTTATTGTTTTGGTGGTATTGTTCTAACTTGTTTTTTAGTTCAAGTAGCAACCGGATTTGCTATGACATTTTATTACCGACCAACAGTAACCGAAGCATTTGCTTCAGTAGAATATATTATGACTCAAGTAAATTTTGGATGGTTAATACGTTCAATTCACCGTTGGTCTGCCAGTATGATGGTAATGATGATGATATTACATGTATTTCGTGTATATTTAACAGGTGGGTTTAAAAAACCACGTGAATTAACTTGGATGACAGGTGTTATTTTAGCTGTCGTAACGGTATCATTTGGTGTTACTGGTTACTCTTTACCTTGGGATCAAGTAGGATATTGGGCATGTAAAATTGTAACTGGTGTACCCGAAGCAATTCCCGTAATTGGTACCCCATTATTATATTTATTACGAGGCGGTGTAAGTGTTGGGCAAGGAACTTTAACACGGTTCTATAGTGCGCATACTTTCTTATTACCTGTTGTAGCTGCAGCACTAATGTTGGCACATTTCTTAATGATTCGTAAACAAGGAATCTCAGGTCCTTTATAATATTAACAATATTTACTCAAAACAAGAATATAAAATTATGAGTGTTATTAAAAAACCAGATTTAACTGATCCAAAATTACGTGCTAAATTAGCCAAAGGAATGGGCCATAATTATTATGGCGAACCCGCATGGCCAAATGATTTACTTTATATATTTCCTGTAGTAATTCTAGGTACATTTGCTATTTTAATTGGGTTAGGTGTATTAGAACCTTCTGCACTTGGCGAGAAAGCGGACCCATTTGCCACACCATTAGAAATTTTACCAGAATGGTATTTTTTCCCAACATTTAATTTATTACGTGTATTACCAAATAAATTATTAGGTGTTTTAGCAATGGCAGCCGTACCAGCGGGACTATTAACTGTTCCATTTATTGAAAATGTGAATAAATTTCAAAACCCATTTCGACGTCCAGTTGCAATGGCTGTATTTTTATTTGGAACCCTATTTGCTATTTGGTTTGGGATTGGTGCTTGCCTACCGATTAACCAAGCCGTTACCCTTGGTTTATTTTAACTAAACAATTAATTGTATTTATAGTCAATAATTTTTATATTCAAATTATGTTTTAAATGAGATTTAATTTATAACTAACACGACTAAATTTTATTTTTGATTTAATCTAAATCAATACAAATAGAATTCTAGATAATATAAAAATAAAATAATACCTACTATTTTAAAATAGTAGGTATTACAAAATAATTCTTAAAAATTCATTTCAGCTGCTTGTACCTTTTCAAATTGCTTTTTTTTAATTACTAAAAAAATTTGTGTTAACGTAATAAAAAAGCATAAAGTAATATAACCATATATACGCGCCGGACTTTGTAAAACAATTTCTGTTTCTGTTTGTCCGAACCCACCTACATTTGGATCTTTTGTTAAAGGTTGATCTACACTAATTAATTTACCGGAAGTAACTACTAATTCTAAACCTTTTGGTATAATTTGATTTACTGTATTACCAGTTGTCCCAGTAATTGTAATAGCATAACCACCAGTATCTTTAGCAATAATATTTGTTACTTGACCACTTATTGTGGCTAAAATAATATTATTATTTGTTTTTTCACCTGTTGGATTAACTTGACCACGACCACGATTTGCACCCACATAAATCGGATATTTTATAAAATTAACATCTTTATTCGTTGCCGGATCAGGTGAAAGAACTGGAAAGATAATTTCTTGATGTTTATCACCAGCAATAGGTCCAACAACTAAAATATTTTCTGATTTTGAGCTATAAGGTGAAATATAAACACCTTTATTTTTTTCTTTAATTTCTTTACTTAGTTGATTTACTGGTGCTAATTTAAAACCATCAGGTAAAAGAACAACAGCACCCACGTTTAAACCACCACGTGCACCACTTGCTAAAACCTGCTTACTATTTAAATCATACGGAATTTTGACAACAGCTTCAAAAATAGAATTGGGTAAAACCGATTGGGGGGCCTCAATTTCAACGGGTTTTTGAGCTAAATGACAATTTGCGCATGCAATACGCCCATTCGCTTCACGAGGATTTTCATAAGCTTGTTGAGCATAAATAGGAAAAGCAAAAACTGGTTGACTTATTAAAATAAAACTAGTCAACAGTGAAGCGAAACTTAATGATTTTAGATTAATTTTGCAATGAAAAATTTTCATTTCGAATTTTTCAAGTTATTTTATAAAATTCAAAAAATATATCTGTATAAATAAATATGATCTTTATTTTTCACTAACGTTTTAATAAAATTAATGTTCCCGCACCTAAAAAATAAAGAATTATAATAGCACCTGATAATAAAATTTGTGTAATTGGGTCAGTTGAAGGCGTTAAAACCGCACCTATAATAACAGCAATTAAAACAATATATTTCCATAATTTTACCATTGTATTACCAGAAACAAGTCCTAAAATACCTAAAATTATTTGAAAAATGGGAATTTGAAACGCAAGCCCCGTTGTAGTAAATAAAACAAGAATAAAATCACAATATTGACTAAATGACCATAAAGGTTCAATAACATCTATACTATAACTAATAAAAAATTGTAATGCCGCTGGAATTAGACATACATAGGAAAATCCTAAACTAAGAAAAAATAAACACCCTGATGCGATTAATAAAGGAAGTAACAATTTTTTTTCACTCGATGTTAAACCAGGTAAAACAAAAAATGTTACCTGACTTAAAAAACAAGGACTAGTCACAATTATTCCTGTATAAAATGCAATTTTTACAGTCTCAAGAAAATATTCACCTGGTGATAATTGAAAAAATCTAACATTTGTTACGGGAATTTCTAATAATTTAACAATTGGTTTTATTTCCAGAAATGCAAATATTGAACATACTAATAACAATATAAAAGTATGTAAACTTCGTTGTCTTAATTCCTCAACATGTTCCGTAAATGGAAAATCAAGATTAATCTTTTTAGTATAAGCAGAATTTAATGTAGAAATAAAAGAAAACTGATTTTTAGTGAGTAAATTTTGACCTAACATTTAAATTTTTTATTAAATATATAGTGATAACCTATCTTTAATTTAAAAAATTCCTTTAACATTTATATATGCTAAAGGAATTTTTTAAATTAAAGATAAGTAATTGCTTGAGCACGTGCAGCAACTCGTTTTAAATTTTGAGACGCTTCAATTTTTTCTTTATCAGTTTCAGCATTCTCTAACTGCATAGCAGCTTTTTCTAACGCAGATTTTGCAGTAATTAAATCACCATCAATTACCTCTTCAACACCATTCACAAGAACTGTAATTTCATCATCTAAGACTTCTGCAAATCCACCTAAAACAATAATAGGTTTCCAATTTTCACCTACTTTTACACGTAATGTACCAATTTCAAGAGAAGTCATAAGTGGTATATGACTTGTTAAAATTCCTAATTGTCCCGTTGTACTCGGTAAAACTACTTCATCCCCAGATGTATTCCAAACAATTCTGTCAGGAGTAATAACACGAATTTTTAAACTCATTTTGCTCTTAAATTTATTTATGCTTGTAGACCTTTTGCTTTTTCAATCGCTTCATTAATATCGCCAACTAAATAAAATGATTGTTCAGGTAAATCATCCAACTCACCATCTAAAATCATATTAAATCCTTTCATTGAATCTTCTAAAGAAACATATTTTCCAGGTGAACCTGTAAATACTTCTGCTACAAAGAAAGGTTGCGATAAGAAACGCTCTACTTTACGTGCACGCGCGACTACTAATCGATCTTCTTCAGATAATTCATCAATACCTAAAATCGCAATAATATCTTGTAATTCTTTATAACGTTGAAGCGTTTCTTTAATTCGTTGCGCAACACCGTAATGAACACTACCCACAATACCTGGTTGAAGCATTGTTGACGTCGAATCTAATGGATCTACAGCAGGATAAATACCTTTAGAAGCTAAACCACGTGATAACACAGTTGTTGCATCTAAATGTGCAAACGTTGTTGCTGGTGCGGGATCAGTTAAATCATCTGCAGGAACATATACTGCTTGAATTGAAGTAATAGAACCTAAGGTTGTCGAAGTAATACGTTCTTGTAAACCACCCATCTCTGTAGCAAGTGTAGGTTGGTAACCAACAGCTGACGGCATACGCCCTAAAAGAGCTGATACTTCCGAACCCGCTTGTACAAAACGAAATATATTATCAATAAATAATAATACATCTTGTTTATTAACATCACGAAAATATTCTGCCATCGTTAGAGCCGATAAACCAACACGCATTCGTGCTCCAGGTGGTTCATTCATTTGACCATAAACTAAAGCTACCTTAGATTCGGTTAAATTATTTTCATTAATTACGCCAGATTCTTTCATTTCCATATATAAATCATTACCCTCACGAGTACGTTCACCTACACCACCAAATACTGAAACACCACCATGTGCTTTAGCAATATTATTATTAAACTAGATGGGTCATTTATGACCAACACCCGTCTTCAGATCCGGACATGAAAGTTTCCCTTCATCCGGCTCCCGGCTAAAATCCTTATTAAGAAGCAAATTTTTGATTGACTTGACTAAAGTCAAAATCATAATCTAGGAATACTATCAAATGTTTTGGACGTCATAATATATCATGTAAATTTGAGAATTTATCAAGTAACATTTTTAATTGCGGAAGAACGCGCATCAATAACCTATAAAAGTAAAAAATACAGCATATCACAGCGAACCTTCGATTACGATTAAATGTAATAAAATTATCAATTTTATCTGGACAAATATTAACCATAAGTATTTAATTACCTTAATTTTTAAAATAATGTTGTTTCTAATTGTGCCGAAATAACCCAACTCATTTTCGGAAGATAATTTTCTTTTATCTTACCATGTAATGTTTTCGAAGTTTTCCCTACTAAGATCCAATTATTTTGATACTTCTTTCCTTGGAAAGAATAAGTATTTCCACTTGGAAAATACTTTTCCTTTAATCTTTTACTCGAAGAGAATCCTTTTGATTTTCTACGGAATACCCATGCTCGAATCTGCCCGAATATTTGATAATCAAGATTTAAAAATGTTGTTTGACATTCAGAATATCGAAAGTAGTTTGCCCAACCTAAAATTCGACCAGAAAGTTGGACAATCAATGAATAGCTGGAAGCTGATTTATTAGATTGAATGATACTTCGCGTGCTGCTGATAATTTGAACTTTACTTTTTTTCGATGGAGTTATTTTAACGTTATATTTTCCACTTTGCGCTGACTTGATTGAAATTATTTCAAAACCTAAGAACTCAAACCCTACTGTAGAATTTACTATATTTGTTTTTACCTTAAACAAGGATAACCCCACCTCTTTTCTTAGCCATTTATTTACTTTCTTTTCAATTTCTACAATATCAGAAACTGACGAAGCTAAAAATATAAAATTATCTGCATAACGAGAAAACATAATAGAATTCCGTCGATCTCTTTTTTCTTTTGAGATAGGGTAACAAGCTTGTAAGTACATTGATTTCTTATACCAATCTTTGATATAATTTTCTAACCCATGCAGTAATATATTGGCTAATAACGGAGAAATAATTTCTTCTTGAAGCGTATCTTCTAAACATTTATTGATCTCATCAGGTTTGTTCTGATAACCTACCATAATATCTGCTTGTAACCATGATTTTATTTGAGCTTCCATCTGCTCAAATGTCTTAAGTTTTCGAAGTATTTTAGTATTATCAAGTTCATCGAAACACTTACTAAGATCAGCCTCTAAGACGAATCGAGATTTACCTCGCAAAGAAAGGAAAATAGCAGCAATGGCATCATGACTAGAACGTCCTGGCCTAAAACCATAGGAATTAGATTCAAATTTAGCTTCCCATTCTGGCTCTAAGGCAATTTTTGCCAACATTTGTTTTGCTCTATCTTCGATTGTTATCATATCTAAAGGAGGCATTGCAATCTTTTTAGTTCCGAATCTTGATATATAGACTCGTCGAATAAGTTTAGCTTTTCCATCCAAATTTAATTTGGATATTAATTTAATCTTCTTTTCATGTGAAAAAACTTTCACACCATCAACACCTACCTTATTACGTCCTCTATTTTCTGTAGTAACTCGTTTGACTGCTAAAAGCTTAGCATCTAAACTTCGGATAATTCTACGTTGAATAGCATGAACTATTAGACGATTTCCTTCCTTACTTGCTTTATAAACTCTTCGTTGTTGTCTAGAAATTCTTTTCTGAACTAAAGTTCAGTCAATGTCTTTCCACGCTAATTTGCTCATTTGACTTGATTTGTTTATGATTATAGCCCCCTTGAACGTTAGCATATCATTTCAACTACTATGTGCCGAAATGCATTTGCTTCTTTCAAGAGTCTTTCACTTAACAGTCATAAAGACTACCATCCTACCATTCCTAGAAGCTATCCAGTGCAGGAAACTATTAAGCTTTCCTCTGTTCCTTTAATTTATATAAGCAGTTTAGATGTGTACAATATACCTATGCCTATTAATTCTAAGCGCAAAATGTTAATTACCACTTTACGTTCAGGCAATTGCATAATTCTTCTCAAATCTTGTAAACAAGAAAAGTTATGGTTTGAAGATAGATACTTAAATACATTGAGGTAAATATATTTACCCCTCTTAGCGTCATCATACTGCATTTCAAATACCTTTGCTAAACTTCCTCATTGGCGAGATGAGTAATCAAAGTATTCAAACTGGGTGCTTAGCCACTCGTACGAATTTTCATCGTCATAAATCAAAAGTTCATACTACTTATAAAATTTAGTTATTCATTTATTCGATTATTTGGCGAAGTCCATCGTAGCCGCATAAATCTACTCCACAGCTGATTGTAACCTTTGGCTACTAAAACCCCACATTTAAGTGAATATTTAACGTAAAGTGGAAATTTTAAATATTGAATCTATTGAAGTATACCATCATAAATTTTTGCATATTTAATGTCGAAATAGTATAGAGTACTTACACTGATTAATTCACTAATACTAAAAATCTATTTTACTACTACTTTCTAGAACTTAATATAAACTCACACCAATGAAGTAAATATTGCTTAGATATTTATTCATTATTTATATTTCTAAATTTATCTAAATTAATTCAAAATATTTTATAAAGATTAAAACCTAACATCGCCTAATTTTAAATTTTTTAAACAAAAAGCTTCATTTTATTTTTATATGTGAAAATTTCTCCTTTTCCTTTTAAGCAAAGGCTAAAGATTGATTCCAAACAGGTCGCACAATTAATTCCATAATTAATACCGTTTTACCTACACCAGCACCCCCGAATAGACCAATTTTACCACCACGACGGTAAGGTGCTAATAAATCAACAACTTTAATACCCGTTTCAAAAATTGCTGGTTTAGTTTCTAATTCTGTAAATGCAGGTGCATCACGATGAATTGGAGAACGACTAACATCAGTAGAAATATCACTTCCGTTATCAACGGGTACACCTAAAATATTAAAAATACGCCCTAATGTTGACACACCTACTGGAACAGAAATAGGTGCTCCAGTATCAACCACTTCTGTCCCACGTTTTAAACCATCCGTAGCACTCATAGATACAGCACGCACTTTATTATCACCAAGTAATTGTTGAACTTCACATACGACTGTTCTTTCTAAAGTTGTCACTACAATAGCATTATAAATTTTAGGTAGTCTTCCATTAGGAAAAACAACATCTAATACAGGTCCAATAATTTGTGTAATATAACCTGTTTTCATTTCAGCAATTATTTCTTTCATGTGGAACATAGAGATTTATTTTTACTATTTGGATAATAAGTAAGGTTTCTACAAACAACTTAAAATTAGGTAAAATAGCAACATTATAAATTATAAATATAATCTCAATTTCGTCCTGTTGTTTTTAGCCAATTTTGTGCTTCAATATAATTATTTGGAGCTAAACGAATAGCCTCACGCCAATATTCACCTGCTTTATCGAACAAACTTTTTGTAATTTCTAAATTTTCCGCTTCTGATGCTTTAACACCTTGATAATGATAAATAACCCCAATATTATTCAGTGCTTGCGGTAAATTAGAATTTAACTCTAAAGCTTGGTGGTAATATTCTAATGCTTTTAAATATTTACCATTACTTGAATAAATTAAACCCACGTTATACAAGATATAACTACGATCATATGGATCCTCTTCAATTTGCAATGCCTCATAATAATTTTCTAAAGCCTCAGCATATTCACCTTCAGATTGCGCAGACATACCATCACGATAATAAGAAAACGCTTGTTTTTCTTGTTTACTAGCTGGAAAAATTTTTAAAAGAATATCCGCAACAATGGTAAAAGTTTTATCAATAAAATTATCGTTTTTTTGTATTCGACCCATTTTAATTTCATTATTTAAAGTTAAAATTTCATAACTTAATAAGTAGAATAGTCAAAAATATAATACTTAATAATCCAAATTTTATACCAAGATTTATAATAATTAATTTTTATCTTGTAAAACAAAAGGTAATAAATTTAGAATTCGCGCCTGTTTTATAGCTTTTTTTAATTCTTTTTGTTGTTTAACTGTTAAATTATTAGTTCTACGTGATAAAATTTTACCATGTTCTGTAATAAATGTTTTTAAACGATTAATATCCTTATAATTAATCCTATCATCTAATCGGATTGGAGAAACACGTCGTTTTGCTTTATATGTAACCATATTTTTCTTTTTTATTTAATTTCTTTATGAATTGTATGCATATTACAATGGGGACAAAATTTTTTTAATTCAATACGTTCTGGAGTATTTTTTCGATTTTTTTTTGTTGTATATCTCGAAACGCCAACTGAACGTTTCATTTCATTTGTACGACAGTCTGTACATTCTAGTGTTATTACTAAACGTGTGCCTTTACTTTTAGACATATAATATAATTTTTAATAAATTAATTTAATTGAAAATATTTTCCCATATTTAGCCTTGAATTCCAAGTGTTAAATGATAAATATAAAATTATTTAAAACTTGTTCTCTAAAGAACCTTATAGTAAACTTAAGATATAAAAAATTTTAAAGTAAATTATGGCAAATATAAAATCAGCAATTAAGCGAATCGATGTGACAAAACGTAATACATTTCGTAATAAACAATACTCATCTAATATTAAGACGTTTACAAAAAAATATCTTCTTTCCTTACAGCAATATACAAATATACCAAATGATTTAAATTTAAATTTAGTAAAAGATAATTTATCAAGTGTTTATAGTAAAATTGATAAAGCTACAAAGGCAAATGTACTGCATAAAAATACTGCAGCAAGAAAAAAATCGGCTTTACGAATTGCCTTTAATTCAGCAAAATCGAAATAAAATTTTTACAATAAATAAAAGTATAAAGCCTAATTTAAAATTCATTAATTTCATAGCTTTAAAATAAATTAATAAATAAACTGTTTAGTAAAATGAAGAATCTTTATGAATAAAAAGGCTTTCCTAACAACCTTACCCGATTTTGTTGAAATCCAACGTGCTAGCTTTTGTTGGTTTTTAGAAAAAGGTTTAAGTGAGGAATTAGAAAAATTTTCCTCAATTACAGATTTATATAAAAATATCGAATTAAATTTTTTTGGACAAGAATATAAAATTCGTAAACCTAAATACAACATTTTAGAATCAAAACACCGTGATATTACTTATGCCGTTAAAATTTATGTTCCGCTGTCAATTAGATTTTTAGACCTAAAAATTCAACAAACGAATGTCTTTATTGGTGAATTACCTTTAATGACTGATAGGGGAACCTTTATTATAAATGGATGTGAACGTGTTGTTATTAATCAAATTATTCGTAGTCCAGGTGTTTATTATAAAGAAGAAACTACAAAAAATAAAGAATATATTTATAGTGCAACACTAATACCTAATAAAGGCTCATGGTTAAAATTTGAAATTGATAAAAAAAAATCGTTAAATGTCAGTATTGATAAAACCGATAAGATTAAGATTATTAAATTTTTTAATATTTTTAATATTCCAATGGAAGAAATTTTATCTAATTTAACATATCCAGAATTTCTCAAACAAAAAATAAAAGAAGAAAAAGAAACTCAAGCTAAAAAAACATTACATGATGATAAATTAGAAATTCAAGAATTATTCGATACACGAATTTTTAATACGAAATTTTATGATATTGGTAATGTTGGTCGTTATAAACTTAATACACGCTTTAACTTAAATATTCCAAAAAATCTCACACAACTAACAATTAAAGATATTATAGCAATTATTGATACCTTAATTACTTTAGAATGTAGTGAAGGTAATTTAAAATACCAAGCCGGAAGTTTAGATGATATAGATCACTTACAAAATCGAAGAGTACGTTCCGTTGGTGAATTATTACAAACACAATTTCGTTCAGGATTAACACGCTTAGAACGAATTTTATCTGAACGTATCACAATTTGTGATCCAAATAGTATTAAGGCAACAACCCTGGTAAATCCAAAACCGATTATTTCGATAATGCGAGAATTTTTTGGCTCAAGTCAATTATCACAATTCTTAGATCAAACAAATCCATTAGCAGAATTAACCCATCGAAGACGAATAAGTGGATTAGGACCAGGTGGATTTAGCCGAGAGCATGTTAGTTTTGCTGTACGTGACATTCACCCAAGTCATTATGGAAGAATATGTCCAATTGAAACACCTGAAGGACAAAATGCAGGTTTAATTTCTTCACTTTCAGTGTACGCGCGTCTTAATTCATTTGGTTTTATTGAAACACCATTTTTTCGTGTAAAAAATGGTGTTATCTTACAAAATCAACCAGCAATTTATCTTACAGCAAATGAAGAAGATCAATTAAAAATTGCCCCTGCCGATACATTAAGTACAATAGATGGAAAAATTATACAAACACAAATAACTATTAGATATAAACAAGAATTTATTATTATTCCAACAACCGACGTTGAATTAATAGCCGTATCACCAGTTCAAATTATATCTTCGGCAACTGCTCTTATTCCATTTTTAGAACATAATGACGCCAATCGAGCACTAATGGGCTCAAATATGCAACGCCAAGCCGTTCCACTTTTATACCCAACAAAAGCGATAATTGGAACAGGATTAGAAAATCAATTAGCCGCAGATGCAGGAATGGTTGTTATTAGTTATACGAATGGATATGTTTGTAATGTTTCAAATACGTCTATTACAATTAAAGATAAATTTGGGAAAAAAACCATTTATAATTTACAAAAATATATTCGTTCAAACCAAGATACGTGTATCAATCAACGACCAATTGTTTGGGATGGCGAATATGTACAATCTGGACAAATTATTGCAGATGGACCTGGAACCGAAGGTGGAGAAATTGCTTTAGGTCAAAATATTTTAGTGGCCTACATGCCATGGGAAGGTTACAATTATGAAGATGCGTTATTAATAAACGAAAGATTAGTCTATGCAGATTTATTTACCTCAATACATATTGAAAAATATGATTTAGAAGTAAGAGAAACAAAAATAGGAATTGAAGAATTAACAAATGATTTACCAAATGTTAATGAACAAGCAACAAAATATTTAGATGAAAATGGAATTATATGTAAGGGTACTTTTGTTCGTTCAGGTGATATCTTAGTTGGTAAAGTAACCCCAAGCGAAGAAGTAGATGAAATTCCAGAAGGAAGACTTCTTCGTGCCATTTTTGGTGAAAAAATTCCATCAGTAATTGATAATTCTTTACGTGTACCAAATGGAAGCTATGGAAGAGTGCTAGACATAAGAATTTTTTCTAGAGAAAATGGTGATGAATTACCAATATCGACCGATTCGATTGTTCGTGTATTTTTAGCCCAAATAAGAAAAATACAAATTGGTGATAAAATGGCGGGACGACATGGAAATAAAGGAATTATTTCACGTATCTTAGCACGTGAAGATATGCCTTATCTTCCAAATGGCGAACCTATTGATTTAATCTTAAACCCTTTAGGTGTTCCCTCACGTATGAATGTCGGTCAATTATTTGAAGGTCTTTTTGGATTTGCAGGCGATAATTTAGATAAACGATTTAAAATCATTCCATTTGATGAAATGTATGGCGTTGAAGCATCACGTATTTTAGTTAATAATGCACTCCAAAAAGCTAAACAGTATACAAAAAAATCTTGGGTTTATAATGAATATACACCTGGTAAAATAAGCTTAAAAGATGGTAGAACCGGTGAATATTTTGATAATCCAGTAACCGTATGTAAAAGTTATATTTTAAAACTTATTCATTTAGTTGATGATAAAATTCATGCACGTTCCACAGGACCTTACTCTTTGGTTACTCAACAACCCTTAGGTGGTCGATCACAACAAGGCGGTCAAAGATTTGGTGAAATGGAAGTGTGGGCATTAGAAGCTTTTGGTGCAGCATATACATTACAAGAAATTTTAACTTTAAAATCTGATGATATGCATGGTCGAAATGAAGCTTTAAGTGCTATTATAAAAGGCGAACAAATTCCACAACCAGGTATACCAGAATCATTTAAAGTTCTTATTTTAGAACTACGATCTTTGGGATTAGATATAAGTATGTATAAAATTGAAAAAGAAATTAAGGGTCAAATAAATAATTTCGAAATCGATATTATGGAAAAATCTAATTTACCAAAATTTATACCAACTTATCAGTCAATGGAGATTATTTAATTATGACCAATATAAAAAATAATTTTGATTATATTAAAATTAATTTAGCTTCACCAAAACGTATACGACAATGGGGACAACGTATTTTACCTAATGGTAAAATAATAGGTGAAGTTATTAAGCCAGAAACAATTAATTACCGTACCTTTAAACCAGAAATGGGAGGATTATTTTGTGAAAAAATTTTTGGACCCGTCAAAAATTGGGAATGTTATTGTGGAAAATATAAACGTGTTCAACCTAATGAACTTCTTATTTGTGAGCGTTGTGGAGTTGAAATAACAGAATCACGGGTTAGACGTCATAGAATGGGATATATTGAACTAAACACTCCTGTAACACACGTTTGGTATTTAAAAGGTGTACCAAGCTACTTAAGTCTTCTATTACGACGAAAATTAAAAACCTTAGAAGAAATTATCTATTTTAATAAATATTTAGTTTTAAATACGGAAAATTTTACAGATGTTGCTAATAATATTCAAAATAATACAAATTTTGAAAATTTCTTATCAACATTTTCAAATAATGAAATTTCAAATATTTCATATCAAACTACCAAAGAAACTCAAGCCAAAATTGGCGCAGAAGCAATTCAATATTTATTAAAAAATATTGATTTAAAAAACGAAAAAATAAAAAATCGCTTAGCTTTAAGTTTATCTGATTCAGGCCATAAATTTTTAATTGAACCAAGTGATACAAAAAATAACGAACCACGAGAAAAACTTATTCGTCGAATTCGTTTAATTGAAAATTTTATTGCAACAGGATCAAAACCATGTTGGATGGTATTAGAAGTAATACCTGTTATTCCACCTGGTCTTAGACCTATGGTTCAATTAGGTAATGGACGATTTGCAACCTCCGATTTAAATGAGTTATACCGACGTGTAATTACCAGAAATAATCGTTTATCACGCTTACTAAAAATTTATGCACCTTTCATTATTATACATAATGAAAAACGTATGTTACAAGAATCAATCGATTCCTTAATTGATAATGGAAAACGTGGGAGAAAAGCTGTAGGTTCCAATAATAGAGCCTTAAAATCTTTATCCGATATTATCGAAGGCAAACATGGTCGTTTTCGACAAAATTTATTAGGTAAACGAGTGGATTATTCTGGACGTTCCGTAATTATTGTAGGACCTTCCTTAAATCTTAATCAATGTGGATTACCACATGAAATTGCATTAGAACTCTTCCAACCGTTTATTATTCACGAATTAATAATAAATAGAATAGCAAGTAATATAAAATTAGCCAAAAAATTAATTCAAAATGGGGAAATAATTATTTGGAGAATTTTAGAAAATGTTTTAAAAGGACATCCAGTTTTATTAAACCGTGCTCCAACATTACACCGATTAGGAATACAAGCCTTTGAACCCATCTTAGTTGCTGGTCGAGCAATCCAATTACACCCATTAGTGTGTAGTGCGTTTAATGCTGATTTTGATGGCGATCAAATGGCAGTACATGTTCCATTATCGAATGAAGCTCAAAATGAAGCCAAAAATTTAATGTTAGCACCAAATAATTTTTTATCCCCAGCGACAGGTGAACCTATAATTTTACCAAGTCAAGATATGATCTTAGGTTGTTATTATTTAACTGTTGATAATCCAACAGCATTAAAAGTAGCGAATCAATATTTTACAAATGAATTCGAAGTATTTTTAGCATATGAACAAAAAAAAATTAATTTACATACACCTATCTGGCTCAATACAAAAGAAATTGAATCGAATAGTGCAAAAAGTTCATTTGAAAAACAAACAACCAATTTTAAAAATACAAACTATATTCGTACAACACCAGGACGAATTATTATAAATCAAACAATTCAAAAAAATTTATATTCATAAGTTTTAAAAACTAACAAATATCATATGGTTAAAAAAATTAAATTTAAAAATCAAATTTTTAGTAAAAAAGAATTAAAAAATGTGATTTATGATGCTTTTACAAATTACGGCATAAAACAAGCATCAGCATTAGCAGATGACATGAAAGAACTTGGTTTTCATTATTCAACAAAAGCTGGAATTTCTATTAGTATTGAAGATTTAAAAGTTCCACCAACAAAAAAAAATCTTTTATTCGATTCTAAAAAAGAAATTTTAAATTCTGATTTAGCTTATGCACGTGGTGAAATAACATCAGTCGAACGATTCCAAAAAGTTATTGATACATGGAATAAAACAAGCGAAACATTAAAAAATAATTTAGTAGATTATTTTCGCCAAACAGATCCTTTAAATTCAATTTATTTAATGGCTTTCTCAGGTGCACGAGGAAATTTATCTCAAGTAAGACAATTAGTAGGAATGCGAGGCTTAATGGCAGACCCAAATGGACAAATTATTGATATTCCAATTATTCATAATTTTCGTGAAGGGTTAACTATTACAGATTATATTATGTCCGCCTATGGCGCACGAAAAGGAGTCGTAGATACGGCACTTCGAACAGCCGATTCAGGATATTTAACTCGCCGTCTAATTGATGTTTCTCAAGAAGTTATTATTCGTGAAATTAATTGTTCAACAAAAAGAACAATAAAAATATATAAACGAAAAAATAAAAATCAATTTATTGAAAAAATTATCGGAAGAACAATTGCAGAAACAATTTATGAGAATGAAAATGATAATTTTTCTAAAATTTTAATTGCAAAAAATCAAGAAATAACTTTAAATTTGGCTAATCGTATTTTTGACACTCAGATTAAATGTTTACAATTTTATTCCCCATTAACATGTGAATCAACACGTTCAATTTGTCAAAAATGTTACGGCTGGGATTTATCTTATGGTAAATTAGTTAATTTAGGTGAAGCAATCGGAATTATTGCCGCACAATCAATTGGTGAGCCGGGAACACAATTAACAATGCGAACCTTTCACACTGGAGGAATTTTTACGGCTGACCCAAACTTACAAATTCGGGCAAAAAAAACTGGTCTTTTTACATTTGACACAAACACTCAAAAACGCATACACCGAACAATGTATGGAACTCAAATTATAATACCCGAACGTGAACTAAAATGTAAAATAATTGATTATAAAAATCAAAAAAATGAATTAAAATTTCCAGCCGATAGTTCAATTTTTCTCAAAAATCAAAGTTTTGTTAAAATTGGTGATTTAATTGCAGAATTACCACTTAAAAACCAACAAACTATTAAGTCTCAAAAAAATATTTTGGCTCCTAATTCAGGCGAAATTTTTCTTTCACAAAATACCGAAATTATTTGGCTTTTAAAAGGTGAAGTCTATGATATACCAAATAATAGTCTATTAAACAATTTTAAAACTCACGAAAAAATTTATTTATTAGATAACTTTCTTCACTTTAAACTTACGTCTAAAAAAAATGGTATTTTAAAAATTACAAAAAATAAAATTACAAAACAAATTGAATCTATTAATATTTCAAAATGTTTAACTGTAGTGAATATACCACTTTTTTGGCATAAAAAAAAGCAAGAATTAATCTTAAATATTAGTTCAAATGAAAAATATAAAATTCAAAATTTACCAAAACTAATAAATTCAAAACCTTTTATTTTTAGTTCAAATACAAACCGAAATTATAAAACAGAAACAGGTGGTCAAATTTTTTACCCAAGTAAAACATTTTTAAAATTTGAAACAGAATTTGAACGAGAAATAATTAAAAAAAATGGTCAAATTTTATTTGTTCCAATTGAAACACATCTAATTAAAAAAGATAAATCATTGTTACTTGTCCCAAATAAAACAAAATTAACATTCCCAAATACTGAATTAATTAATGGTGTTTTTTCTAAAACTAATGGGTTTGTTCAAACCAAAGAAACAAATCAAATTCTACATGAAATTCAAATAAAACCAGGAGAATTTTTCGAGTATAACAATTTAAATCAAAATGAAATTGAAAATTTACGAAAAATAAACAAAAAAATTTTTTTTCCTGGAGAAACTATTTTTGAAGATATTTTAATTGAATATTTAACATTAGTTGAAATTATCAAAATAAAACAAAATTATGGTATTATTTTAAGACCAATACAAATATTTAATATACCCAAACCAAAAAAGTTAATTAAAAAAATTTTAGGAAACGAAACTCAATTAAATTTTAAAACAATAAATAGCCTAAACTACAAATCACAAGGTAAACAATCACATAAACAAAGTATTGAATTAATAGAATCATCAATTTGGATTCAACCTACTAAAATTGAAATAAATCGAAAAAATAAATTTATTTTTCAAATGGTCCCAAATAAACAAAAAATACACATTTTTAATTTAGGAGTTATAGTTGAAGAAATTATTGATATTCCAAATTTTTTATCCAAAAAAATAAAAAAAGAAAAGTTAAAATTAGCATTATGTGTTAAAAATCTAGACTATATCGAATCACAAACCATTTTAGGTTTTATTTCTCTTATTCCAAAAAAAATTGGAAAAATTGAAAAAATAAAAAAAAGAAAAGAAAAAAAATTTATAATAAGTTTAAATGATTACAAACAACTATTTTTAGAAAAAAATCACCTAAATGTTGAAAAAAAACAAATGATTCGTGTTGGTGATGAAATTGCCCCAAAATTAAAACTAAACTATTCGGGACAAATCATTAAACAACAACCCTTTAATCTTAAGATACATTGTGGAACACCCTTCTTTATAACACAAAATACTAAAATTATAAAAAAAGATAACGATTTTATTAAACAAGGTGAATTAATTGGTGTTATAAATTTTGAACAAGTTGTTACTGGCGATATTGTACAAGGTTTACCTAAAATTGAAGAGATTCTTGAAGCACGCAAACCTCAAAATGCAGCTATTTTAAATGCAACACCTGGAATTGTTGATCATATTAACGTAAATAAAAATAAAACTATAGTTACTATTTCTATAATTGGAAATAGAATTCCACATAAGGAAAAACAAATTAGTCAATCTTCACCACAAATTTTTACTATAAAAATTGATTGGAAAAAAAGAAAAACAACCATTCGTGTCAAAAAAAATGACTATTTATACGTTGGACAAGCATTAAACGAAGGATCAATAAACCCACATAATTTGTTACAAACATATTTTCAATATTATAAAAAATTTGGTACAGATTATGAAGCATCTTATTTAAGCTTTAAAAATATTCAAATGTTATTAATTCAAAAAGTACAACAAGTTTACAATTCTCAAGGTGTTAGTATAGCTGATAAACATTTAGAAGTAATAATTCGCCGTATGAGTTCAAGAGTACAAATTAACCAAACCGGAACAAGTTTTCTTTTACCAAATGAAATTATTGAATTAAAACAAATCCAATATATTAATAAAATTTTAATCAAAACAAATAAAAAATCGGTAACGTACCACCCTATTTTATTAGGAATTACACGAGCATCATTAGTAACCGATAGTTTTATTTCAGCCGCTAGTTTTCAAGAAACAACCAAAATTTTAACAGCGGCAGCTATTGAAGGAAAAATTGATTGGCTTCGTGGTTTAAAAGAGAATGTTATTATCGGGCGTTTAATTCCAATTGGTACCGGATTTAATAAAAAAAATTAAATATATTACTTTAAAATTTTTACATGTTATGAATTTTATGATACATTAGGCATAATTATTTTACAAAATGTAAAAAATAAAGATTAAAATTTATGACTAAAGTAAAATTAGATCAATTATTTGATGCCGGTGTACATTTTGGACACAAAGCAAATCGTTGGAATCCAAAGATGTTTCCTTATATTTATGCTGAAAGAGATGGAATTCATATTTTGGATTTAGTTCAAACATCGCAATTATTAAATGAAGCATGTTTATTTGCTAATACAGCTGCACAAAAAAAGAAAATTTTTCTTTTTATTGGTACAAAACCACAAGCGGCAGCAATTGTAGCACAAGAAGCAGAAAATTGTGACTCATATTATGTAAATTACCGTTGGTTAGGTGGAATGTTAACCAATTGGAATACAGTAAAAACCCGAATTGAACGACTTAAAACACTTGAACAACAAGAACAAAATGGAATATTAGATCTTATCCCAAAAAAAGAAGCTGCTTCAGTACGTAAAGAACTAGAAAAATTACAAAATCATCTTGGAGGTATTAAAAATATGCCATCTATCCCAGATATTGTAATTATAATTGATCAAAAACGAGAACTAACCGCAATAAAAGAAGCAATCAGCCTTAATATTCCTATTATTTCAATTTTAGATACAAATTGTGATCCAAATTTAGTGGATATACCAATTCCAGGAAATGATGATTCAATTGGTTCAATTAAACTTATTTTAAAACAATTAAGTCAAAGTATTATAAACGGATCATTAACTAATTAATAATAAATTTAACAATAATTGTTTACAAAATTACTTTTTTGTAAAAATTATTACATACAATGTTAGTATATATAATATCTTTGCGTAACTTATGTACCCTTCTACTTTAGTAAACACGCCTGTATTATTGTCAGGCGTAGAAGTTGGTGTTCACTATTATTGGAATATCGCAGGAATTTCTTTACATGGACAAGTTTTCATGGTTATTTGGTTTGTCATTGGACTACTTTTAGTTGCTTCTTTATTAGGAACTTCTAAATTAGAGCGAATTCCAACAGGCTGGCAAAATTTTATGGAATATGTTTTAGAATTCACACAAGATATTGCTAAAAATCAACTTGGTGAAAGCTTCTACCGCCCGTGGGTTCCATTTATTAGTACACTATTTCTTTTTATTTTTGGATGTAATTGGGCTGGGGCACTTGTTCCATGGAAAGTTTTCGAACTTCCCGAAGGTGAATTAGCAGCACCAACAAATGATATTAACACAACTGTTGCACTTTCTTTACTGGTTTCTTTCTTCTATTTCTATGGAGGTTTAAGAAAAAAAGGATTAGGTTATTTTAAACGCTATATTCAACCTACCCCTATTCTTTTACCAATTAATATTTTAGAAGATTTTACAAAACCCTTATCCTTAAGTTTTCGATTATTTGGTAATGTACTAGCAGATGAATTAACCGTTAGCGTATTAACAATCTTAGTACCATTAATAATACCTTTACCTATTATGGGTTTAGGGATTTTTGCAAGTTCAGTACAAGCTTTAATTTTTTCAACATTAGCCGCTGCATATATTGCAGAAGCTATCGAATAAAACGATTAAACAATTAAAACGAAACCTGTTAGTTTAGAGTAATTACATACATTTATTATTTATAGGTAATTTTATTATGGATTCACTTGTTTCTGCTGCATCAGTAATTGCGGCTGGTCTTTCAGTTGGTTTAGCTGCAATTGGACCAGGTATTGGTCAAGGTCAAGCCGCTGGTGCTGCTGTTGAAGGTATCGCACGTCAACCTGAAGCTGAAAACCAAATTCGTGGTACACTACTTCTTAGTTTAGCCTTTATGGAAGCTTTAACAATTTATGGTCTTGTAGTAGCATTATCACTGCTATTTGCTAACCCATTCACTAGCTAAATCTAATGCCAAGACATTTAAACAGAAAACTGATTAAATGTCTTGGCATTAATTATATCTAACCTAAAATACAAATAATATTTGAAAGTAATGAACGAACACATTTTTATTCTGTTAGCTCAAGAAGGTGGTCCAGGAGGATTATTTGATATTGGTGCTACATTACCTTTAGTTGCTATTCAATTTTTATTATTAATGTTTATTTTAAATTCAGTATTATATAACCCACTAATTGCATTAATGAATCAACGAAATGAATACATTCTTGATAACTTAAGTAAAGCTTCGGAAATGCTAATTAATACTGAAAAATTAACAACACAATATGAAAATGAACTTTTAATAACAAAGAAAAAAGCACAAAAGACGATCTCTGAATTACAAAAACTACAAAAAGAAAGCTTTAATAATGAATTAAACTTATCTCAAAAACAAATTGATATTTTAGTTCAAAAAATTTTAACAAATTTTGCTACTAAAAAACAAACGGTTCTTAATAATTTAGAACCCGAAATTAATTCCTTAAGTCAACAAATGATTCAAACTCTTTTTAATTAATTTAATAAATTAAAATTTTCAGTATTTCTGAATATAACGACTTATAAATAATTATTTTGCCCTTAAAACTTAATAAATATGGAAATTTTAACCCAAATCCCAGTTATAATAGCAAATAGCGGTAGCTTTGGTATTAATACCGATATTCTTGAAACGAATTTAATAAACCAAATTATATTATTTGCTGGTTTATTTAAATTTGGTGGTAAATTTTTAGGAAACGGACTTGAACAACGACAAGCTGAAATTATTACGTGTGTAGAAGATTCAGAAAAACTTTTAAATGAAGCCACAAGAAAACTTGAAGAAGCAAAAAAACAACTTTCACAAGCTCGTGTAATTATTGAAGAAATTAAAAATGAAACACGTTTAACAAAATCAAAATTACTTGAAAATGATTATGTGCAAGCAAAGTCAGAACTTGAACGTCGTTTTCTTTCTACAGTAATAATCCTGCAAAGTCGTGAACGTCTAATTTTAAATGAAATTAAACAAAATATTTCACTATTAGCATTACAACAAGTTATTACAAAAATTGAAATAGGAACAGATTTAGAAATAAACCAACATTCTTACATGAATAAAAGTATAGACATGTTAAGTGTTGTAAATAAAAATTAACATCAAGAAAATTCTATGATAAATAAAATGCTAACAACAAAAATAGCCGAGCCATATGCATCTGCTCTATTTAATTTAGCAGTATCAACCCAAACAGTTGATATAATAACTTCAGATGTAAATAAACTTGTACAAATTTTTACTGAGAATAAAGAATTAACAGATTATTTAACCAATCCTCTATATCCTCAACGTTCCAAAAAAGATGTATTAAATAGGATCATTGAACCATTAGGACTAAATAATAATACAATACGATTCTTGTTAATACTTGTGGAACGTTCCCGTATCAGTATATTTCAATCAATTGGTGAAAAATTTTTACTAAGTGTATTTGAACTAGCCGAAATCAAAATTGCAAAAGTTACGTCATCGGTTGCATTACAACCAGAACAAGAAATACAAATAATCGAAAACTTAAAAATACGAACAGGCGCTAAAGAAATTAAATTATTAGTTGATACCGATAAAAATCTTTTAGGTGGTTTACAAGTTCAAATTGGTTCAGATATTATTGATACGAGTCTTAAAGGTCAATTAAGACAACTTGCAGCACAATTAGAAACAACATTATTTTAAAAATTAAGGTAAGTAAATACTTATGGTTAATATTCGTCCAGATGAAATTAGTAATATTATTCGTCAACAAATTGAAAATTACGATAAAAAAGTTAAAGTTAACAATGTCGGAACTGTACTTCAAGTTGGTGATGGTATCGCCCGTGTTTATGGTTTAGACCAAGTAATGTCAGGAGAACTTTTAGAATTTGAAGACAAAACAGTTGGAATTGCATTAAACTTAGAAAATGATAATGTTGGTGTCGTATTAATGGGTACAGGCTTAAATATTCTTGAAGGTAGTACTGTAATTGCAACAGGAAAAATTGCTCAAATTGATGTTGGATCTGGAATCCTAGGACGTGTTGTAAACCCACTGGCAGCCCCAATCGATGGTTTAGGGGAAATTGTAACTGATGAATCAAATTTAATCGAAGCAATGGCACCTGGAATTATTAGTCGTAAATCTGTTTGTGAACCAATGCAAACAGGAATCACAGCAATTGATGCGATGATTCCAATTGGACGTGGCCAACGTGAACTTATTATTGGTGATCGACAAACAGGAAAAACAGCGATTGCCATTGACACAATTATTAATCAAAAAACTGAAAATGTAATTTGTGTTTATGTAGCAATTGGACAAAAAGCGGCATCAGTTGCAGAAATTGTAACAAGCTTACAAGATAAAGAAGCTTTAAAATATACAGTAATTGTAGCCGCAAATGCTAATGATCCAGCAACATTACAATATATTGCTCCATATACAGGTGCGGCAATTGCAGAATATTTTATGTACAAAGGTCGTGCTACATTAATTATTTACGATGATTTATCAAAACAAGCACAAGCATATCGTCAAATGTCACTATTATTACGTCGCCCACCAGGACGTGAAGCATATCCAGGAGATGTTTTCTACCTACACTCACGTTTACTAGAACGTGCCGCAAAATTAAGCGATGAACTAGGTGGTGGTAGTATGACAGCATTACCAATTATTGAAACACAAGCTGGCGATGTATCTGCCTATATACCGACAAATGTAATTTCAATTACTGATGGTCAAATTTTCTTATCCGGTGATTTATTCAATTCCGGTTTACGTCCAGCAATTAATGTTGGGATTTCTGTATCACGTGTCGGTTCTGCAGCTCAAGTTAAAGCAATGAAACAAGTAGCTGGAAAATTAAAATTAGAATTAGCGCAATTTGCTGAATTAGAAGCATTTGCACAATTTGCATCGGATTTAGATAAAGCAACTCAAAACCAATTAGCACGTGGACAACGTCTACGTGAATTAATGAAACAACCACAAGGTTCACCATTAACAGTAGCCGAACAAGTAGCCATTATTTATGTTGGAATTAATGGATTAGTAGATGATATTAGTGTTACGCAAATTCGTGAATTCAGTTCAAAATTACTAACTTATTTAGAAACGTCAAAATCTGAATATGGTAAAGCTATTTCGTCAACACAAAAATTTGATGAAACCGCTGAACAAATTATTAAAGATGCTGTTAACGTAGTAAAAGAAACTCTAATTTAAAAATTAATTGTGAACAAATTCATAATTTTTAAAAACTATTAAAGTGATACAAAAATTCTAATTTAAGATATAATCGATTATATTGCTGGTGTAGCTCAATTGGTAGAGCAACTGATTTGTAATCAGTAGGTCGGGGGTTCAAGTCCCTTCACCAGCTTTATAATAAAAAATTATATTATATTCACAAATAGTAATTAAGTACATAGTATATATATAAAATAATTAATATATAAAAATAAAAAATAATTATTTTATTAATAATCATATGGACTATTAGGCCAAATTTAGTTTATAGTCTAAAAAGATTTTAAACAATTAAACTTAATTTTAAAATTAACTCAAAGTTCGAAAATAGATAATTTAAAAACTAACCTAACAATAAAAAACTCACTTCAAAATTCTGTTTCAAAATATTCAAATCAAAGAAATAAACTAAATAATAAAAAGAAACAATTTTGTAAATATCAAACAATAAATTTTAATTATCCAAACTATAGTGAGGTATTTAAGATATTTAATATTTTCGATTTTAAAATTTTATTAGTTAAATCTAGTTGGAATTATTAAACGAGTAACTTTAATACTCAACGTTTAAAGAAATTATTTAACGAAAACTCATAATTACAAAAATCAACAATAAAAAACCCGGTTTTTACATTTAAAAATTTGAAACGATTTATCAAACCACGAAAATTATTATTACCTACAAAACGAGAATTATGAGATAAGTGTATTAATGGTATCGAAAATGGACGAGGTTATTAGAATGATAAAATAAAAATAAAATATTATGAAACAAAAACGTCACATTATCATGAAAAAGAACTATTTAATTTTTTTAATTATAACCATTAGTAAATCGATAATAAATTTTCACCAAAAACTCTTTATAATCCAAATTATTATAAAAAAGAAGATTACCAAAACCCATCATATTTAGAACTTAACGAAATTGTTGGACCATGGCGTGATCCTCGTGGATCAATTCGTCATCTAATTCAAAATTTTATAAGCTAGACTAAAAAAATAATATTTGTTATGATTATGAAGTAATAAATATTATTGGCTCTGTAGCTCAGTGGTTAGAGCAGGGGACTCATAAGCCCAAGGTCACAGGTTCAAATCCCGTCAGAGCCATCAAAAAGATATCAAACGTTAGACATTAAAATGATAACCTTTTATTTAAGCTTAATTTCACTATTTGAGATCTTATATAAATCAATTATATGCACTATCATTTACCTTATCTAACGTATTAAAAAATGAAGAAGAAATTACATCAAATTACTTAAATAAATTTGATAACATAGTGGTTAACTCTCATAAATTATAAAAAAATTTATAAATTAAAATAATCCTACTTATTATATAATGGAAAGTATGATTAAATAACTTAAATAATTATTTTTTATCATTTTCACATCTACTTTTCCCTCTATAAGAACTAGATGTAGTAAACCAAGAATTTAAATCTTCCTAACAAAAAGAAGAGTTATAAGTCCCGAAATTTTAATACGCCTCGACTAGACGATTTACATACTGTGACGACTTCTAAAGATCCAAATACACTCCAGGGAATAAGTCGAAAAAATATATGATAGCAAAATTTCCTTCCGCGATCACTCACCCTTAAAGAGACCCATTATCTTTCCCATTGAAACCACACCATAACTTTCGACCCTGTTTGAAATTTATTACCTATAGAATAAGCGATTATCGGCAAGGGTTTAATAAATAATTTTGTCACCCTTTTTTTCGAATTCTACGTAAATATTCTATAAAACTTTAATACATATTCCCGTCTTCGTTAATGTTGGTATTTCCCTAAAAATGTCTTTTTATTTTTAATATTACCTAATCAAAATTTTTAAAGTGAAAATTGATTCTTTTCTCGACTTACCCTTTATTACAAATCTAAAATTTACAAAAACAAACATAAAGATTTTTACATACTATATCAGATAGAGTAAAAAATAATCGATTAATCAAATAACCCCCCAAACTAATAAAGATGACAAAATTTAATAAGTATATTCTATGTAAAAACAAAATTAATATTAGTAAAGATAAATAGGAAAAAAACTCTATTTTAAAATAGGGGTGGGGGGACTTGAACCCCCACAATCTCGCGATCAACGGATTTTAAGTCCGTCGTGTCTACCATTCCACCACACCCCCATTAAAAGTAAGGCGACACCCAGATTCGAACTGGAGAATAAAGGATTTGCAATCCTCTGCCTTACCACTTGGCTATGCCGCCTACTTTTTATATATAATTAGTATGATAGCATTATAGCGTTTTTTTATAGATTATGAAAGGTTTTAATGATTCTAAATTAATAAATTTACTATTATAAAACATTTAATAATATAAACGCAAATGCCGCACCACCGAATGCACCAATAATAAAGCCACTTGTAAATTGATTCCAACCTTTTTTAGTCTGTAATCCTCTACTGTTCTGAAAACCACTAAACGAAACATTCCCATATGAAATAAGTCCAACAGCTAAAATACAAATTAAACCAGCAGCAGATAAAAAACCGGCTAAATTTGCAATTTCAGCATTACGTAATGGCCCTAATTTCGTAAATGGGCCAACAAAAAAATAACCATGTGCCATACCAATCTCTAAACCACGTAACTTAGAAGATAAACCAAAACGATAAGCTGGTAAATTTCCTAAAATAGCACGTGTTGCCGCTGATGTCGTAATAGGAGTTGATAAATGCCCAACAAAAGGGTCATTCTTATATGGTTTTACAAAATTTGCCATAAGTCATATTTAATTAAAAACTATATATATAAACAATTATACCTATAAAACGATTTTACTTCAATTTAAATTATTAAAATTAAATTAAAGTAATTGATTTCCTCGTCGATATTGTAAATACGCAGCTACAAATAAGCCCGCTAATGAAACTGGAATCATACCTAAAACAATTCCAAAAAGAAATGGTTCAATCATACTTTAAATCGATAAAAAGTTAGAATATATACATATATAAAACTATTATACTTATAATTTACTAAAATTCTACTAAAAATAAAGTTAAGGTGAAAAAGTTAAAAAATACTAAAAGCGGGACTGACGGGACTCGAACCCGCAACTTCCGCCGTGACAGGGCGGTGCTCTAACCAATTGAACTACAGTCCCCTAAAACAATTCAAATATAAACAGATTGTACTAAAATTTTAAAAATTGTCAATAGGAGAGAAAGGGATTCGAACCCTCGGTATCCATAATGTATACAATAGATTAGCAATCTACCGCTTTCGACCACTCAGCCATCTCTCCATTAGTATTTACATATATACTAACAAAAAAATTTTAATAGATCAATTAAATTTATATGTATATAATATTAGCATGACTTTAGTGTCAAACTTATGTTTAAAAAATAATCGAAATTATGACAACTATCCTAGTTTCTAAGTTACCGGAAGCTTATGCTGTTTTTAGTCCAGTCGTTGACGTTTTACCAGCAATTCCAATATTTTTCCTGTTACTTGCTTTCGTTTGGCAAGCATCAGTTGGTTTTAGATAAGGATATTTTTTTATTTAGAAAAAAATTTTAAATAAAAATATTTAGCGTAAAATAACAAATTATATTAAGTTTATATCAATAAAATATTATGTCAGGTGGTTCTACTGGTGAACGTCCATTTTCGGATATTATTACAAGTGTTCGTTATTGGATTATTCATAGCATAACAATCCCGTCACTATTTGTTTCAGGTTTTCTATTCATAGCCACTGGTTTAGCGTATGATGTTTTTGGAACACCTCGTCCAGATGAATATTTTACACAAGATCGTCAACAAATTCCACTCGTTAATGATCGTTTTAGTGCCAAACAAGAACTTGAAGATTTAACGAAAGGTCTATAAATTAAAGGAAATCTTATGGTAAAAAATACAAATCAACCGGTTGCTTATCCAATTTTTACATTTCGTTGGCTAACAATTCATGCACTAGCTGTTCCTACAGTTTTTTTCTTAGGAGCAATAACATCAATGCAATTTATTCAAAGATAGGAGTATAAAAATAATATGTCAGGTCCTAACCCAAATAGACAGCCTGTAGAATTAAATCGTACGTCACTGTATTGGGGTTTACTTCTTATTTTTGTATTAGCCGTTTTATTTTCAAGTTATTTCTTTAACTAATTTTTAGGAGAAAATTTTTATGGCAGGTACAGGTCGAATTCCATTATGGTTAGTTGCCCTTGTAGGCGGTTTAGCTGTAATTGCAATGTTATCACTTTTCCTTTATGGTTCTTATTCAGGACTAGGATCTTCACTTTAAAAAAATTTAACCAAAGTTTTTATAAATTACGGGTCTGTAAAATTTTAATTTTACAGTCCCAAATACATTTTTTTAATTTATGATTTAAAGCATACACCAAAAATATTTATAATTTTAAAATAGGGCTAGGAGGGAATCGAACCCCCGACACCGTGGTTCGTAGCCACGCGCTCTAGTCCACTGAGCTACAAGCCCTACAATGACTGAAAATAATAAATCATTCATGCTAACTATACCATATTAAAATATAATTTGTCAACAATCTTAAAATTTGAAGAAAAATATTTAAATTTTTCTTCAAATGAAATTAATTTAAAAATTAATCATCAAACGTATCTTTACCAGTAAACTTAAGGTTTATTGGATTCGGATTTTTTCCAATAGAAAATTTTTTATTGTTTACACTAATACGCCCTTCATTCGATTTTTCTGGAAAAACACCATCTTTTGGATGTAAATACTGAACTTCACCACCCGGAAAAATACGATAGATTTTATAATCTTGAATCTTAAATGTTCTTAATTGCATACCTAATGCTAAACATTGCTCTTTACGTGCAAGATATAACAAATTTTTACCTAAACGCATAATAGCAGCACCACCCGTTGGCATTTCAAAAAGTTGTTCTTTCGAACTAGTCCATGTAAGAGCATATTTTTCTTCAACTTCGGCTGCACGTAACCAACCGCCGGTACTTCCACCAAATATTGGAGATGGGGTTTTTATATCAAAACTCATAAAAATATATTTAAGATTTAAAAAATAATAACCAACTATTTAAAAAAAGAACTAAACGACTCTAATGTTATTATATATATGGATTTAAAGAAAATTTAGGAAATAATTTTCGTTTTTATTAATAAATTTTTAACCGTTTTTGTAGGTTGAACCCCAACTTTTAAATTACTAAGAATATTTTCTACATCTAATTTAATTTCTTTAGTAATTGGGTTATAAAATCCCAATTCTTGAATGGTTTTACCATCACGTTTAGTAGTATCGGACATAACAACAATTCGATATGTTGGCTGACGTTTTCGTCCACAACGTTTAAAGCGCATTTTTAACATACTTTTTTTAGATTTTTACAATTATATTTAATGATAACGAAAGAATTAAAAAACAACAAGTACTTACAATAATTAAAATTTATTTAACATTTTATCCAAAATACCCTATAATTTTATACTAGATAGATGTTAAGAAAAGTGTAATTAATTCACTTATAGAGTTACATGCTTCGGCAATTAATTATAAAATATGACTATTTCAATTGGTCAAAATAAAGAACGCGGTATTTTTGATTTAGCTGATGACTGGCTAAAACGTGACCGTTTTGTATTCGTTGGTTGGTCTGGAATCCTATTATTTCCAACTGCATATTTCGCTGTTGGTGGTTGGTTTACGGGAACAACATTTGTAACTTCATGGTACACACATGGATTAGCAAGTTCATATTTAGAAGGGTGTAATTTTCTAACCGCTGCAGTTTCAACTCCTGCAAACAGTATGGGTCATTCACTTATTCTTTTATGGGGACCCGAAGCACAAGGTGATTTTACACGTTGGTGCCAAATTGGAGGCCTTTGGACATTTGTTGCCTTACATGGTTCATTTGGTTTAATTGGATTTTGTTTACGCCAATTTGAAATTGCACGTTTAGTTGGTATTCGTCCTTACAATGCGATTGCATTTTCAGGACCAATTTCAATTTTTATTTCAGTTTTTTTAGTTTATCCGTTAGGACAAGCAAGTTGGTTTTTTGCTCCAAGTTTTGGTGTAGCGGCAATTTTTCGATTCCTATTATTCTTGCAAGGTTTCCATAACTGGACCTTAAATCCATTTCATATGATGGGTGTTGCAGGTATTTTAGGTGGTGCTTTATTATGTGCAATCCATGGTGCAACCGTAGAAAATACATTATTTGAAGATGGTGATGCAGCAAATACGTTCCGTGCATTCACACCTACACAATCTGAAGAAACATATTCAATGGTTACTGCAAACCGTTTTTGGTCACAAATTTTTGGTGTAGCATTCTCAAATAAACGTTGGTTACATTTCTTCATGCTATTTGTTCCAGTAACTGGTTTATGGACAAGCGCAATTGGGGTTGTTGGTTTAGCATTAAATTTACGTGCATACGATTTCGTATCACAAGAACTTCGAGCAGCAGAAGATCCAGAATTTGAAACATTCTACACAAAGAATATTCTTTTAAATGAAGGTATCCGTGCATGGATGGCAGCTCAAGATCAACCGCATGAAAATTTTGTATTCCCTGAGGAGGTCTTACCACGTGGAAACGCCCTTTAATAATATAACAGGTAGAGACATCGAATCTACTGGTTTTGCCTGGTGGTCAGGTAATGCACGTTTAATTAATGTTTCAGGTAAATTACTAGGTGCACATGTCGCGCACGCTGGTATTATGGTTTTTTGGTGTGGAGCAATGACATTATTTGAAGTTTCACATTATATCCCAGAAAAACCGCTTTACGAACAAGGATGTATCCTATTACAACATTTAGCAACCTTAGGTTGGGGTGTTGGACCAGGTGGTGAAATTATTGATACTTACCCCTATTTTGTAATTGGTATTGTTCATTTAATTTCATCTTCAGTTTTAGGTTTTGGTGGTATTTATCATTCACTAATTGGTCCAGATACACTTGAAGAATCATTCCCTTTCTTTGGTTATGATTGGCGTGATAAAAATAAAATGACAACAATTTTAGGAATCCATTTATGTCTTCTAGGATTGGGATCATTATTGTTAGTAGCAAAAGCTATATCTTTTGGTGGTATTTATGATACATGGGCACCAGGTGGCGGTGATGTACGACTTATTACAAACCCAACATTAAACCCACTAGTAATTTTTGGTTATGTCCTACGTTCACCATTCGGTGGTGATGGTTGGATTATCGCTGTAAATAATATGGAAGACCTTATTGGAGGCCATATTTGGATTGGAGCATTATGCTTAATTGGTGGTATTTGGCATATTATCACAAAACCATTCCCATGGGCTCGTCGTGCATTTGTTTGGTCTGGAGAAGCTTACCTTTCATACAGTTTAGCAGCATTATCTTTAATGGGATATGGTGCCGCAACATATGCTTGGTATAATAATACAGCTTACCCAAGTGAATTCTATGGCCCAACTGGTCCAGAAGCTTCACAATCACAAGCATTTACTTTCTTAGTTCGTGACCAACGTTTAGGTGCAAATGTTGCTTCTGCTCAAGGTCCAACAGGTTTAGGTAAATACTTAATGCGATCGCCATCAGGAGAAATCATTTTTGGTGGTGAAACAATGCGTTTTTGGGATTTACGTGCACCATGGGTTGAACCTCTTCGTGGGCCAAATGGATTAGATATTAATAAAATCCGTAATGATATTCAACCATGGCAAGAACGTCGTGCCGCCGAATATATGACTCATGCTCCACTAGGTTCATTAAATTCCGTAGGTGGTGTAGCAACAGAAATTAACTCATTTAATTATGTTTCTCCACGTTCATGGTTAACTTGTTCACATTGGTTTTTCTCTTTCTTCTTATTAGTAGGACATTGGTGGCATTCAGGGCGTGCTCGTGCTGCCGCTGCTGGTTTCGAAAAAGGAATTAACCGCGAAACTGAACCAGTTTTATCAATGCGTCCAATTGACTAAAAAATAATAAAATTTTAAATAAAAAATTTAAATATTTTAAAACAATATTTAATTCTTAAATCATAAGAATTAAATATTGTAAAATTATAAAAAATACTTCGGTTTTTTAATAAAAAAAATAACTAACTAGCTTCTAATATTACTGCACCAGTTATTTGGAATAAATGTTTACAAATAGAATCCAAGTTGTTTAAAAGTACTAAATTAACCATTGGTGCTATCTCTAAACCAGCAATACGTGGGTAAAGATTTCGACCAAAATTAATAACTGGATTCGTAAAAGCCCAAAGTGAAAGAAACGGTTCATAATAGGGATTAATATTAAGAAAGAACGAAATTAAAAAACGTAATTGAACTGCAAGAAGTAAAAAAGTAATAAACATATGACCAGTAATAGCTATTCCACAAACTGTAGAATTAATAAAATAAGAAAGCATACATTAATTTGAGTTAACTAATTCAGTTAAATTAAAATTTGCGGTATTGACACCATTATAATTTACCTTTTCAAAACGAACAGTGACACCATATCTTACTTCCGATTCATCGATTGAAGCAACTTTACCCGTTTCTTGAAACCAATACGACTCTTCACGTAATATTTTTACATTTGAACCACGTTTTATATTCATAAAAATAAAAGTATAAATAGAATTATTGTTAATTATCTAGCTAAGATAAAATTGTACAGCTTTTAATTAATTATACTATTAAAACTTATTTAAAACAAATTAAATTTTTATAACTTCTTGTAATTTTTCAAAACTTAATGGATCAACAATAGCTAATTGCGATAACATTTTTCGATTAATTTGAATTTTAGCATTTTTGACTTTATGAATAAATGTTGAATAAGTACCAACAGTAGTTTGTCGTGTTGCTGCATTTAAACGTGTAATCCATAATTTTCGAAATTGACGTTTTTTTTGTTTACGCCCAACATATGAATACTTTAATGCTTTAATAACTTGCGCGTTGGCTACACGAAATAATTTTGAATGCGTACCACGAAAACCTTTAGCTAAGGCCAAAATTTTTTTTCTACGCTTACGTGCAACGTTTCCTCTTTTTATACGTACCATAAACTTCCTTATCTTAATTAATTAGGTAACATCAAGCGAATTGGCGTTAATTCACCATTACTAACAAGCCCTTTTTGACGTAAATTACGTTTTCGTTTTTGAGATTTTTTTTCTAAAATATGACCGCGATAAGCTTTTCGACGTAAAATTTTTCCTGTCTTAGTTTTTTGATAACGCTTAGCGGCTGATTTACGTGTTTTTAATTTATTCTTCATCATTATAATAAATAATATTTTTAGAAGTCATTATATAAACTTATATTAACATATAAATAAGATTTTCGTCTATAGTTAGCAGAGAGAGATATTCCATTAAAATATCATTTATAAAAAGCAACAAAAAATAAATTAGTCAAAAGTACTAAAAATCATTGTCTAAATAAACTAATTCATATATAATTAGGATTAGCTTAGTAATGTTAATTTAGAAAAAATTATTTATAAAAATAATAAAAATTTCACTAAATAAATGGGGCTGAATTGGTATCGACAATGAAAAAATACTATAATATAAGTCGGATTTTCAAGCCGTATAATTGATAAAATTAATAATTACTATTAAAAACGTATTTACAAATCAAAAAACATTAGCTTTTGCATAATATTTTAATTTTATTTTGATTATTATAAAAGGAAAGCTAAAACTTTTATAAAAAACTAAACTGCTCTTTCAAAGTTAAGAAAATACTTAAAAAAAATTTGCTACATCTATAGCTAAACTTGTAAAAATTTTATCTTATTTTTTTGAATTGCACGTGGGTTCAAATCCTACCAGTTCCATTAGCATCTGTGGCCGAGTGGTTAGGCACCGGACTCATAATCCGTTTTACACTGGTTCAAATCCAGTCAGATGCAAATAAAAGATCAAAGAAGCAAGTAGAAATTAAAAATAATTATTTTTAACAAATACTAAAATTAAATGAGGTTATAAATATTGAAAATTAAAAAATATTACTCTATAATAATAAATAATTTTAGTTTAATTTTAATAATTAGTTTTATGCAAAAAGTTTTAGGTATCGATTTAGGAACTACTAATTCCGTAGTTGCTGTTATTGAAGGAAGCCAACCAGTTGTAATACCAAATAATGAAGGATCACGAACAACACCATCGGTTGTAGCATGTACAAAAAAAGGTGAATTACTTGTTGGACCATTAGCAAAAAGACAAGCTGTAGTAAATTATGACAATACATTTTATTCAGTGAAACGTTTTATTGGTACTAATCCAAAAGAGTTAACTGAAGAGTTAAAAGAAGTATCATACACATTAATTGAACAAAACGACAAATTTAAAATTAATTGTACAAATTTACATAAAGTTTTTACACCCGAAGAAATTTCGGCACAAATTTTACGGAAATTAACCCAGGATGCGGAAGTATATTTAGGACAACCTGTAAATCAAGCTGTAATAACAGTTCCTGCATATTTCAATGATACCCAACGACAAGCAACAAAAGATGCAGGAAAAATTGCGGGTTTAGAAGTTTTAAGAATTATAAATGAACCCACAGCCGCTTCTTTAGCATATGGTTTAGATAAAAAAGATAATGAACGAATTCTCGTTTTTGATTTAGGAGGTGGAACTTTTGATGTTTCGGTATTAGAAGTTGGGGATGGTATTTTTGAAGTTTTATCAACCGCGGGTGATACACGTTTAGGTGGTGATAATTTTGATAAGCAAATTGTAAATTACTTATTAACTGAATTTGAAAAAAAAGAAGGTATTTCATTAAAAAAAGATAACCAAGCTTTACAACGTTTAACAGAAGCAGCTGAAAAAGCCAAAATTGAATTATCAACATTAACAGAAACTAATATCAATTTACCATTTATTGCACTGACTGAAAGTGGAACAAAACATATCGAAACAAACTTAACACGTGAATTATTCGAACATTTATGTGATAAATTAATTCAAGATTGCAAAATTCCCGTTGAACAAGCATTAAAAGATGCACGCTTAAGTACCAATCAATTAAATCAAGTAGTTTTAGTTGGAGGATCAACCCGAATTCCCGGAATTCAAAATTTAGTACAATCCTTAACCAATAAAGTACCAAACCAAACTGTTAACCCAGATGAAGTCGTAGCTATTGGTGCAGCGGTTCAAGGAGGAGTTTTGTCAGGTGAAGTAAAAGATATTTTACTACTAGATGTCACACCTTTATCTTTAGGGGTAGAAACATTAGGAGGGGTTATGACAAAAATAATTAGTCGAAATACCACAATTCCAACTAAAAAATTTGAATTTTTCTCAACAGCTCAAGATAATCAAACAAGTGTCCAAATTCACGTTTTACAAGGTGAAAGAGAATTTGCTACCGATAATAAAAGTCTAGGAGAATTTAAACTAGATGGTATACCATCTGCACCACGTAATGTTCCAAAAATTGAAGTTAATTTTGATATCGATGTTAACGGAATTTTAACTGTTAAAGCTAAAGATAATAATACTGGTGTTGAAACATCAATTATTATTGAAGGTTCATCAAAATTAGCGGATTCGGATATTGATAAAATGATTGAAGAAGCAGAAAAATTTGCCAATGAAGATAAACAACGAAAAGAAAATATCCAATTAAAAAATGAAGCGGATTCATTAATTTATGAAACTACTAAAAAATTAGAAACTAACCCTAATTTGGACCCTAATGTTAGTGAAGAAATTCAAACTTTAATAAAAACAATAAATCAAAATATAGAAAACAACACTTTTGAAGAATTAGCTTTAAATATTGAACGATTAACTAAAAAAGTACAAGCATTAGAAAATAATATCCCAAATGAAGATGGGGTAATTGATATTGAAAATTAACTAAATATTTCAAAAATAAACGTACTATAATTAGACGCATATAAATAAAAAATGAGTTTAAAATTAATAAAAACTTAAGGTTGACATTAATTTTAAACTCATTTTTCTTGCTTCATATTTTTACGAACAGTACAATTATAATATTAAAAAGCTTTAAGGAGAAAACAAATGTCACGTTATAGAGGACCACGGTTAAAAATTGTTCGTCGTTTAGGCGAATTACCTGGATTTACAAATAAAATAACAAAGCGAAATTATCCACCTGGTCAACATGGTCCAAATAAATTAGGGAAAAAAAATTCAAGTTCCGATTATGGAATTCGTTTACAAGAAAAACAAAAATTACGTTTTAATTATGGAGTATCAGAAAAACAACTTTTTAGTTATGTAAAAAAAGCAAGACATTTAAAAGGGGCGACAGGAACATTACTTTTACAACTGTTAGAAATGCGATTGGAAAATATTGTTTATCGTTTAGGTTTTGCACCAACAATACCCAGTGCTCGACAATTTGTTACACATGGTCATATTTTAGTTAATTGTAAAAGAGTAAATATTCCAAGTTTTCAATGTAAACCAAATGATATTATTTCGATAAAAGAAAAAAGAAATTCACAAATTTTAATAAAAAAAAATAGTGAAGTTACTAATATAGGTAATGTTCCCCTACATCTGGATGTAGATAAAGAAAAATTTACAGGAAAAATTAATTCGATTGTTTCACGTGATCAAATTCCTTTAGTAATTAATGATTTACTAATTGTTGAATTTTACTCTCGTAAATAAAATAAAATTTTATTTTCTGTTAAGTTTTTTTTTGGTGGTATAATAAGTACGGAAATAAAAAAATAAATTTTTATTTTTAACACACAACAAAACTTATTCAGTTTTGAGTAAATTTATAATGACTTGCCCCTGAGGAGGAATTCATGTCTCAAAATGTAACAGAACGTACACGAATTAAAAGTGAACGTTACGAATCTGGTGTAATCCCATATGCAAAAATGGGTTATTGGGATGCTACATACAGTGTAAAAGAAACTGATGTTCTTGCTCTATTCCGTATTACACCACAACCAGGTGTAGATCCAGTAGAAGCAACGGCAGCTGTAGCTGGTGAGTCTTCTACGGCAACATGGACTGTTGTATGGACTGATCTTTTAACTGCGTGTGATATCTACCGTGCAAAAGCATACCGTGTAGATTCAGTTCCAAATACACCTGACCAATTCTTTGGTTACATCGCATACGAATGTGAATTATTTGAAGAAGGTTCATTAGCTAACTTAACAGCTTCAATTATTGGTAACGTATTTGGTTTTAAGGCAGTTAAAGCTCTTCGTTTAGAAGATATGCGTATTCCATATGCATACTTAAAAACATTCCAAGGTCCAGCTACTGGTGTAATTGTTGAACGTGAGCGTTTAAACCAATTTGGTCGTCCATTACTTGGTGCAACTGTTAAGCCTAAATTAGGTCTTTCTGGTCGTAATTACGGTCGTGTAGTATATGAAGGTCTTAAAGGTGGTTTAGATTTCCTTAAAGATGATGAGAATATTAATTCACAGCCATTCATGCGTTGGCGTGAACGTTTCCTTTACGTACAAGAAGGTATTACTCGTGCATCAGCTTCAACAGGTGAAGTTAAAGGTTCTTATTTAAACATCACCGCTGGTAACATGGAAGAAGTTTATGAGCGTGGTGAGTACGCAAAAGAATTAGGTACAGTTATTGTTATGATTGACCTTGTAATGGGCTATACTGCAATTCAATCAGCAGCATTATGGGCACGTAAAAATGATCTAATCCTTCACCTTCACCGTGCTGGTAACTCGACTTATGCACGTCAAAAAAATCATGGTATTAACTTCCGTGTAATTTGTAAATGGATGCGTATGGCTGGTGTTGATCATATTCACGCTGGTACTGTTGTTGGTAAGCTAGAAGGTGATCCATTAATGGTTAAAGGTTTCTACAACACATTACTAGATGTAAAAACTGACATTAACCTTCCTCAAGGTCTATTTTTTGCTCAAGATTGGGCTTCATTACGTAAATGTATGCCAGTAGCTTCTGGGGGTATTCATTGTGGTCAAATGCATATGCTACTTAATTACCTAGGTGACGACGTAGTTCTTCAATTTGGTGGTGGTACAATTGGGCACCCTGATGGTATACAAGCTGGTGCTACTGCAAATCGTGTTGCTCTTGAATCAATGGTTCTGGCACGTAATGAAGGTCGTGACTATTTAGTTGAAGGTCCTGAAATTCTTCAAGATGCTGCTAAAATGTGTGGTCCTTTACAAACAGCATTAGATCTATGGAAAGGTATCGCATTTAATTATACTTCTACAGATACAGCTGATTTTGCAGAAACTCCAACTGCAAACGTATAATAATAAGTAATAAGCCATCTTTTAATAATTATAAATAAGGAGTTTTGAATAGTGAGAATTACACAAGGTGCTTTTTCATTTTTACCAGATTTAAATGACGCGCAAATACAAAAACAAGTAGAATATTGTATTTCAAAAGGTTGGGCTGTTAACATCGAATGGACTGATGATGCACACCCACGTAATATTTATTGGGAGCTTTGGGGCTTACCACTTTTTGATGTAAAAGATCCTGCTGCCGTTATGTTTGAAATTCAAGAATGTCGTAAAGCAAATACGACTGGTTACATCAAAGTTCAAGCTTTCGACGCATCGAAAGGTTGTGAAAGTTGTGTACATTCTTTTATTATCCAACGCCCATCTTATGAGCCTGGTTTCTACATGCAACGTACTGAAATTGAAGGACGTTTCCAACGTTATACAATTCAGTCTTATGCAGTACAAGCAAAACCTGCTGGCGAAAGATACTAGAAATAATTTAAAATATTTTACTTAAAACCGTAATTAAATTTTACGGTTTTAAGTAAAATAATTTAAATAACGTAAACATATAAAGAATTAGTAAAGCAAGAAAAGATGAAAATACTTAACCAATTTTTCTTAAACTTAGATGAATTGCAATAAAATTTTTACTAAAAACTCAAATAAGAACTTATAAAGCAAATTATACAAAACTTTATCTTAAAAATATTAAAAAACAACTAATAAATAAAACTTAAAATTATTAAAAATCTTTTTAAAATTTTATCAAATCATTTTTGCCACTAATTAAAACCATAATTAAAAGACTTTAAATTATTTTTAAGATCTTTTTTGAATTTTAAAAACCTGAAAAACAACTTTTAAAAAAGAAAGCGAAAAAATAAGAAGAGAAAAATAAAACTAAGTAATTGTACTAATAGTAGTAGATAAAAAATTTCCTATAGCTTTAACTTCTGTTTCAGTAAACGGTTAGTTTATCTACCTACGAAAGAAACTTTCGAAAATGTAAAATAAAATAACTTCTATATTTTTTCTTGATTTTTTTTTAATATGAGAACGTTTTTTAATACAAACTTATATAAAAAAAACATTCTCATATTAAAAAAAAATCAAGAAAAATTATTAAAAATAATCTAGATTTACTAAAAACAAGTTCGGGTGATTAATTAATCAGAATTATTTTAAAATAAAAAGATATTAAAAAATAATAAAATTAACACCGTTACTCTACTCAAAAATTTAATTTTCGTCTATCTTAAGGTTGCACTCCTAACATTATCTTATTTACCCTATTTTAAGACAACCTGTATAAAACTGCTACTAATCCCGACTCATCATGTAATAGAAGTCATGTTTTGCAATTTTAACATATGATTTTATTAGATTCAAGTAAGTAACACGAAAAAATTAAAATTGATACTTTCCCAAAAATTGAGATTTTTGATAACATTAGATGGTTAAATATATTTATATAATTCTATAGTAATAAAAATAAAATATACTAAATAATTATTTTATATTCCAATAAATAATTTAAGTTTAAAACTATATTAAAAGTAGAAAAAATTATATTATTCCAATATCCCTAATTTTAGTATATTAGCAAAATCGTATCAAAAAAAGAGGACAATAATTTTAAATCATATTATAGAAATTATTGCGAAAAAATAAATTTAATAAAAACTTAACTTGTATTTTTTTTATTTTAACAGTAATATGAAGTAGATAGGGTCGGTGCCCGAGTGGTTAAAGGGGGCGGATTGTAAATCCGTTGGCTTCGCCTACGTTGGTTCAAATCCAACTCGGCCTAATAAAAAAAAATAATTAAGTTATTGATTTTAAATGCACTCACTTTTATATTTATAAAAGTGAGTACGTTACCTAAAAACTAACAATTAACTATTTAACCAAACTTTCCAGATGTTGAAGCGATAACAAATGCCGCATATGTTAAAATATAACCAACCGCAAAATGAGCTAAACCAACAAGACGAGCCTGAACAATCGATAATGCAACAGGTTTATCACGCCAACGTACAAGATTGGCTAATGGTGTGCGCTCGTGTGCCCAAACTAGAGTTTCAATTAATTCTTGCCAATAACCACGCCAAGAAATTAAAAACATAAAACCAGTCGCCCAAACTAAATGTCCAAATAAAAACATCCACGCCCATACAGCCTGGCTATTCATACCAAATGGATTATAACCATTAATTAATGGTGAAGAATTTAACCATAAATAATCACGTAACCAACCCATTATATAATTTGATGATTCATTAAATTGAGCTGGATTACCACCCCAAATTGTTATATGTTTCCAATGCCAATAGAAAGTTACCCAACCAATAGTATTTAACATCCAAAACATTGATAAATAAAACGCATCCCACGCCGAGATATCACATGTACCCCCACGACCTGGTCCATCACATGGAAAACTATAGCCAAAATCTTTTTTATCAGGCATTAATTTCGAACCACGTGCATCTAATGCACCTTTTACTAAAATTAAAGTTGTTGTATGTAAACCTAAAGCAATTGCATGATGAACTAAAAAATCTCCAGGACCAATTGTTAAAAATAATGAATTATTATTATTATTAATAGCTTCTGACCAACCTGGTAACCAAACTTTGATACCTGCCGCCGTAGCCGAGCTAGTACTAGAAGATAATAAAACATTAAAACCATATAATGCTTTACCTGAAGCAGCTTGAATCCATTGTGCAAAAATTGGTTCAACTAAAATTTGCTTTTCGGGTTGGCCAAATGCAACAACCGTATCATTATGAACATATAAACCTAATGTATGGAAACCAAGGAATAATGAAACCCAACTTAAATGAGAAATAATAGCTTCTTTATGTTGTAACATACGAGCTAAAACATTATTTTTATTCATTTCTGGGTCATAATCACGAACAAAAAAAATAGCGCCATGAGCAAAAGCCCCAACCATTAAAAATCCAGCAATATATTGATGATGTGTATATAATGCCGCTTGAGTTGTAAAATCTTTAGCAATATAAACATATGATGGCAAAGCATACATATGTTGAGCTGTTAAAGAAGTCGCTACCCCTAAACATGCTAATGCTAAACCTAACTGCATGTGTAAAGAATTTGTAATCGTATCAAATAAACCACGATGACCCGCACCTAAACGACCGCCAGGTGGACGATGGGCATCAAGAATCTCTTTTAAATCATGACCAATACCAAAATTAGTACGATACATATGACCCGCAACAATAAAAATAACAGCAATTGCCAATTGATGATGAGCGATATCTGTTAACCATAAAGATTGAGTCTGCGGATTAAAACCACCGACAAATGTTAAAATAGCGGTACCAGCACCTTCAGATGTACCAAAAATATGCTGCGTTGTATCCGGATTATTAGCATAACTCAGCCAATTACCACTAAAAAATGGTTTTAAACCTTCGGGATGCGGTGGAATTACTAAAAAATTATCCCAACCAACATGAATACCACGCGATTCTGGAATCGCAACATGAACTAAATGGCCCGTCCAAGCTAATGAGCTAACCCCAAATAAACCCGATAAATGATGATTTAAACGTGACTCATTATTTTTAAACCAAGATAAACTAGGTTTAAATTTTGGTTGTAAATGAAGCCAACCTGCAAATAATAAAAGACTTGCAATTAATAATAAACCAACTGAACCAACATATAAATCATTATTAGTACGCATACCAATAGTATACCACCAATGATACACACCCGAATACGCAATATTAACAGGATAATTTACGCCACCTCGGGTAAACGCTTTAAGTGCAGGCTCACCAAAATGAGGATCCCAAATTGCATGTGCAATTGGTTTTACTTTTAATGGATTTAAAATCCATTGCTCAAAGTTTCCTTGCCATGCCACATGAAAAAGATTACCTGACGTCCATAAGAAAATAATTGCTAAATGTCCAAAATGAGAAGCAAATATTTTTTGATATAAACTCTCTTCTGTCATTCCATCATGACTTTCTAAATCATGAGCTGTTGCAATACCATACCAAATACGTCGTGTAGCTGGATCTTGCGCAAGAGCCTGACTAAACTTTGGAAATTTAGTTGCCATAATATTTTTTATTACCTTTTTAAAATTAACCCACTGAAATAATTCGTGCTAAGAAAAATGACCATGTTGTCCCAATACCCCCTAAAAGATAATGAGCAAGTCCAACAGCACGTCCTTGAGTAATACTTAATGCTCGTGGTTGAATAGAAGGGGCAACTTTAATTTTATTATGTGCCCACACAATTGACTCAATTAATTCTTGCCAATAACCACGTCCACTAAATAAAAACATTAAACTAAATGCCCAAATAAAGTGCGCACCTAAGAAAATAAGACCATAAGCCGAAACTGCTGATCCATATGATTGAATAACTTGTGAAGCTTCAGACCATAAAAAATCACGTAACCAACCATTAATTGTAATTGCACTTTGTGCAAAATTTCCTCCTGTAATATGAGAAATTGTACCCGTTGGACTAACAGTTCCCCATACATCTGATTGCATTTTCCAACTAAAATGAAAAATTACAACTGAAATCGAATTATACATCCAAAATAAACCTAAAAATATATGATCCCACGAAGAAGATTGGCAAGTACCACCTCGACCTGGCCCATCACATGGAAAACGGAAACCTAAATTAGCTTTATCTGGAATTAATTTTGAACTACGAGCGTATAATAAACCTTTTAATAAAATTAATACAGTTACATGAATGGTAAATGCATGAATATGATGCACCATAAAATCAGCTGTACCTAAACTAATTGGCATCATCCCAATTTTACCACCTACTGCTACCACATCACCACCAAATGCATAACTCGCAGTTGTTAAAGCATTAGGAGCAGTTGTACCAAGTGCCGCAATTTGAATATTTTGAATCCATTGAGCAAAAACAGGTTGTAATTGAATTGCCTTATCAGAAAACATATCTTGAGAACGACCTAATGCACGCATTGTATCATTATGAATATATAGTCCAAAACTATGTGTCCCTAAAAAGATACAGACCCAATTTAAATGTGAAATAATAGAATCACGATGACGAATTACTCGATCTAATAAGTTATTATAGCTTGTTGATGGATTATAATCACGAACCATAAAAATTGCCGCATGGGCTGCTGCACCAACAACACAAAAACCACCAATCCACATATGATGAGTAAAAAGTGATAATTGAGTTGGATAATCAGTTGCAATATAAGGATATGGTGGCATAGCATACATATGATGTGCAACAATAATACTTAAAGAACCAATCATTGCTAAATTAATCGCTAATTGAGCATGCCAAGAAGTTGTTAAAATTTCATAAAGTCCTTTATGACCTTCACCTGTAAATGGTCCTTTATGGGCTTCTAAAATTTCTTTCATACTATGACCAATACCCCAATTGGTACGATACATATGACCGGCAAAAATAAATAATACCGCTAATGCTAAATGGTGATGTGCTGTATCACTTAACCATAAACCTCCAGTAATTGGATTTAAACCACCTTTAAAAGTTAAAAAATCAGAATATTCATTCCAATTAAAACTAAAAAATGGTGCTAAACCTTTAGAAAAACTTGGATATAATTGTGCCATTAAATCACGATTAAGTAAAAATTCATGTGGTAATGGAATTTCTTGCGGCGCAATACCAGCATCTAATAATTTATTAATAGGTACCCCAATATGAATTTGATGACCAGACCAAGATAAACAACCTAGGCCTAATAAACCACCTAAATGGTGATTCATCATAGATTCCGCATTTTGAAACCATTCTAATTTTGGTGCTGCTTTATGATAATGGAACCAACCTGCGAACATCATAATACCTGACATAATTAAACCACCAAGGGCTGTCCAATAGAGTTCAACTTCACTGGTAATACCTTCAGAACGCCAAAGTTGGAAAAATCCAGACGTAATTTGAACACCTTGAAAATTACCCCCAACATCACCATTTAAAATTTCTTGACCAATAATTGGCCAAACAACTTGTGCACTAGGCTTAATACTTATGGGATTTCCTAACCAAGCAGAATAATTCGAAAAATAAGCACCATGAAAATGCATGCCACTAATCCATAAAAAAATAAGTGATAACTGACCAAAATGAGCACTAAAAATTTTTCTAGAAACGTCTTCTAATGAATTTGTATGAGAATCAAAATCATGAGCATCCGCATGTAAATTCCAAATCCACGTCGTAGTTTTTGGACCTTTTGCTAAAGTTCGTGAAAAATGACCAGGTTTTGCCCATTTTTCAAATGTTGTATCAACAACATCACGATCGACAAGTACTTTAACGTTTTTAGTCTTACTCTCTTGTGAGTTAATCGTCATAGATCTCTTCTTTTGGAGATAAAAAAGTTATAAACTCCCATATCGAGCAAAAAATAATTTTATAGAAAATTAAAATTTAATATAGGTTTTCATATTATATTATGAATGTAAATTGTTAAATAATTTTATTAAATTTTTAAGAAATACCCCCAAGGGAATTCGAATCCCTGTCGCCTCCGTGAAAGGGAGGTGTCCTAGGCCTCTAGACGATGGGGGCAAAAAAAACATATAAGCCGAGAACAAATATAATGGATATTTTTAAAATTGTCAATTTTAAAAATAAAAAGAATTTATTTAAAATAATAAAAAATCGGGATAACAGGATTTGAACCTGTGACATTCTGCTCCCAAAGCAGACGCGCTACCAAACTGCGCTATATCCCGATCAAATCAATTTTATCATATTATAAAAATAATGTCTAGTCATGAATAATACTTAGTTTATTCCTGAACTAACTTAAATTTTTTTACATAATATTTTAACTAAAAATCGATAATTAAAATATTTATTTTTTGATGTAATTAAAATTTAAACATTCTATTTTTTAAAAAGTAAAAAAAGATGTGGGTTAAAATTTAAATAAAATCATAACAAATAATAATATTTGCTTGATTTAACCTTTTTATTAAAGAATAATCAAATAAATCAAAACATTTTAAAAATACGGTCGAAATTGAATAAAAATAAATATGTAAATTTTTTAAATCTTTAACTAAAATTTTTGTTAATTTTTCTAAATTTAGATTTGGTAAAAAAAGGCGTTTCTAATGAATTAATACATATTAATTTAAGCCAATTTTTATTTTAATTTTCTTGTGTATAAATACAAAAATTCATAAAATTATTTTGTGTAAAAACAAGAAGAAGATATTTTTCATTGATTAAAGTTCAAACTTATACGTTTAGTACAAAACCTTTCAACCGTATCTCACTAACACTTTCAACATTTTCATCAATTGTCCATTTTTTACCCGAATTTAATTCAATCACTAATTAAAATACAAGAAAAATTTTTCATTCAAAAATACTTTTTTGAATTCCCCTACTTCTAGCTTCCTTATCACTTAACGTAAGATATTGAATACTACCAACTAAATAAGAAAAATTGGATTTTTAATTAAATTCGCTAAAAATTACAATAAATAGTCCCAATTAACTGTAAACTATGCTCATCTATTGTTTAAACTGCTAATGCTTCTAATTCAGTACCAATTTCATCAATAATAATAATTTCTGATAGATGATTTTCTACAGCTTTAATCATTACAAGATACTGTAATATTGTATATGAAACTTACATTCGACGTACACAACCAATTCGAATATAGGGAACACCACTATCACCTGTAATTTTATTTGAAGTATCTATAATAGTTAATCGTTTTTTAATTTCATTATCCATAACAAGCGCAATTTTCGTTACCATATTAGTTTTACTAACACTAAGACAACCTACGAGTAAAATTGATTTTTTAGACTTTAATAAAGCACGAATAATATTAATGGTACCATATAGAACACGTCGCACACCACATGGTAATCCAATCATAAATCTTTCACAATTACAAAACGAATATTCGTTCAATACCTACACAATTATCATCGATAAATTTATTTAAACATTTAACTAAATCTTACTATTTAACTAATTAAGGTCATAAATATTCAGAATGCCTAAGAAAACGTACTTTTGGACGACAACCTAAATCCATAATAATTTCTAAAATTTCTTTTTGTGGATGATTTTATAAAATTTGTTGAATTGAATTTAGGAAAATTTCGATCACATACTTTAAATCTTCATTTATTTTCATTAAAAATTTATATCTTAAAATATTATATTAACTAAAGATAAAAGGTATGGGTTGCCTGGGACTCGAACCCAGAACTTATCGGTTAAAAGCCGAGTACTCTACCATTGAGTTAGCAACCCTGACAACTCAATTTTAACATAATTTTACTTTTTAGAAAACTATAAAATTTATTTACTTTCCCGAAATTATGATATATATTAAAATAAGTAAGTCGATTTATATTTTTGAATAATTACATAAATTTCAATCTAAAATTATAAAAAATAATCATGTTAAACTTTCAAGTTATAGGACAATTACTTTCATCTGCACTAATTTTATTATCAGGACCAATTGTAATTTTATTATTAGCATTAAAAAAAGGGAACTTATAAAAATATTTATATTTGGGAAAGTAAATAAAGACTCTCTCAAATATAAAAAAACTAAAAAGGTTTACAAAAAACAAAATAGGTATTATAGTGTATGTACATAAGGGTGGTTAGCTCAGTGGTAGAGCGTCTGCCTTACAAGCAGATGGTCACTGGTTCGAATCCAGTACTGCCCAAATTTAATTTAATAACTATTTTTTACTTATAATTTTTGATTTTTCTGCCACTAAACCACGTAATCTAATATTTTCCCAACCAATCGCTAAAACTGTAATTATGATTAAAATTTGACCAAATAATAAAATTGGATCTAATCGCCAGCCATGAATAATAAGAATCGAACTATAAATTAAGCCAAGTGTTGTAAAAAATATATCAATATCACGTGATAGATTATACTTGATTGTACGTAAAAAATATAAACACAATACGGCAAAGATAATAAAAATACCTAATAAAATATTTGGGCCAAATCCAATGTTAATCATTATTTATTCGAAGTGTTTTAACGTATCGGATCATTTGAACTTACCCAAATAACCGCAACAGAAATTCCAATTAAAACTATTGCCCCTGCAACTAAACTAAAAATGAATGGAGATAAAGTTGATGTCATATGATATATTTATAATTATATATATAATAAAAGTATTATAATCTAAATGTTAAAAATTAAATAAAAAAATATTTAATTTAAAAATTTTATAAAATCTACGATTCGAATTTAAATAACGGAAAAAATATTACGGTCAAATCACTTAGTAAATTTCCATCAAGTTTATTTAGCCGGATTCGAAGTTAAAGATAACAAGGTCGTACGACGGTCAAATTTTGATGGTAATTTTTTACTATTTTTATTTTCATTATTATCCTTCACAGCTTTTTTTACTTTTGTAACACCCGTAATACTAATTATAATCTTTTTCTTACTATCAAGATCAACTAATAAATTTGTACCAGGTTGAAATGGTTCGTTTAAAAAAACACTAGCTAAACGATCTTCTAATGAACTCATAATTACTCGACGTAAAGGACGGGCCCCATAAATTGGATTGAAACCCTCAATAGATAGTTTATCTTTTACCGAATCTGTAACTTCCATATTTAAACCTTGTTTCGTTATACGTTTACAAAGTTCATCAATCATAATATTTGTAATTTTACGTACATCATTTTGAGTTAATTGTTGAAAAACAATAATTTCGTCTAAACGATTTAAGAATTCAGGTCTAAAATATTGTTTTAATTCCTCCTGTACCCCTTTTGACATACGTTCATAATCCAAATTTTTACCTTCTTCATCAATAGAATCGAAACCAAGAGCGGAATGAGATGCTCCTTTTTCAATAGCTTTCGAACCAATATTTGATGTCAGAATAATTAAAGTATTTTTAAAATTAATTAACCGACTTTGTGCATCAGTTAAGCGACCATCTTCTAAAATTTGTAATAATAAATTAAAAACATCTGGATGAGCTTTTTCAACTTCATCAAATAAAACAACAGTATAAGGTTTACGTCGTACTTGTTCAGTTAAAAACCCACCATCTTCAAAACCCACATAACCTGGTGGGGAACCAATTAATTTTGCAATATTATGACGTTCCATATATTCTGACATATCTAAACGAACCATAGACTCTTCTGACCCAAAAAAATATGACGCTAAAGCTTTAGATAATTCTGTTTTTCCAACACCCGTTGGACCCGAAAAAATAAAACTTGCAATTGGACGATTGGGATTTTTTAAACCAACACGAGCACGTCGAATTGCTCTTGAAATAGCACTTACAGCTACTTCCTGACCAATTACACGTTGATGCAATAATTCTTCCATTTTAATCAATTTTTCTGTTTCACTTTTAGAAACTTTATTTACAGGAATCCCAGTCCAAGCAGAAACAATATCAGCAATATTCTCTTCTACAACCATTGGTGGCTTCTCACCATCAAAAGGATTACCTTCAACGTTAATTTTTGATTTTAACACAGCCTTAATTGAAGCTTGGGCTTGAACTTCTTTCTTTCGATATAAAGCAGCATCTGTAAAATTACTATCACGGATAGCTAAATCTTTTAACATAATCGCCTCACGTAATTCTTTATCAAAAGTTTTAACTGCCTCCGGCACAACCGAAATTGATAAACGAACACGAGCACTTGCTTCATCAATTAGATCAATCGCTTTATCTGGTAAAAAACGATCAGCAATAAATTGTGCACTTAAATTAGCAGCAGCAACTAAAGCTTCATCACTAATCGTTAGCATATGATGTTGTTCATAACGACCACGAAGCCCACGTAAAATTTCAATTGTTTCTTCAATTGTAGGTTCAGGTACTGCAACGGGTTGAAAACGACGTTCTAGGGCGGCATCTTTTTCAATATGTTTACGATATTCTTCAATTGTTGTCGCACCAATACATTGTAATTCACCTCTTGCTAATGCCGGTTTTAAGATATTTGCTGCATCAACTGCGCCTTCAGCTGCACCCGCACCAATTAAATTATGAACTTCATCAATAACTAAAATAATTGTTTTAGAAGTTTGTACTTCTTGTAAAACACGTTTAAGACGATCTTCAAATTCTCCACGATACTTTGTTCCAGCTAATAATAATCCTAAATCTAAAGTAATAATTTCTTTTTCTGTTAAAATGTTTGGAACATCACGTTGAAGAATACGTTGGGCTAAACCTTCTGCTACCGACGTTTTACCAACTCCAGGTTCACCAATTAAACATGGATTATTTTTTTTACGACGTACAAGAATTTGAACAACACGTTCAATTTCTTGACGACGCCCAATAACTGGATCTAATCGATTTTCACGCGCTTGTTCACTTAAATTTGTTGTAAAATCCTCAAATGACTGTTCACGATAATCCTCATCTTCACCTTCACTACGTCCCCCCATCGTCAAAGCCATAGAACGTGCTTCTGCAGGCTTTTTTCCCATGGCAATTAAAATCTCAGCCCGTAATTTTTCAATATCAATATTTAAACTTATAAAGAAACGCCAAGCAATCCCTTCCTCTTCATCTAATAACGCTAATAAAATATGTTCGGTACCAATATAACTATGACCTAAATCACTTGATTCTTCAATAGCATTTTCTAAAACACGCTTTGCACGTGGAGTAAACGGAACTTCAACCGCAACAAATCCTGAACCACGACCAACAAGGCGCTCAATTTGCGTTCTTGCATCTTTTATATTTAAACCCTTATTACCTAAAACTTGAAAAGCAATACCAGTACCTTCACCGATTAAACCAAGTAAAATCTGTTCTGTACCAACAAAATTATGCCCTAAACGTCTTGATTCTTCTTGTGAAAGCATAACAACTTTAATCGCTGTTTCTGTAAAACGTTCAAACATTTTATTTTTAAAAATTCCTAATTTTACCTTCTATTTCCAACTTAACATAAATACTAAATTTTAGGGGTTTCTTTCTAATATGCTATGGACTATAATAGAGTGTATCAAATACATAGGATAGATTAAAATGACAATTAAAAATCAAGAATTAATCACAAAAATTGAGCAAGAATATATAAATAATAATGTTCCACAAATTAAAGTCGGGGATACTATTCGTTTAGGAATTAAAATTCAAGAAGGCCAAAAAATTAGAACTCAATATTATGAGGGAGTGATAATTTCAAAAAAAAATTCAGGCCTAAATAAAACGATTACAGTCAGACGTATTATGCAAGGTATTGGAATAGAAAGATGTTTCTTAATAAATTCTCCAAAAATTGAATCTATTACTATACAACGCTCTTCAAAGATAAGACGCTCAAAATTATATTACTTACGTCAATTAGAGGGTAAAGCTACACGTTTAAAACAAAAATTTGATTAAAATAGCAAAAATTTTGAAAAGTATTTAGTAGAAGATAAAATTTAATATTAGAAAATTTTATCAAAATCAAAGAGACTCACATAGACATTTTCCAAACAATAAAAATGTGCTGCTATTATTTAAGTCTGACACAGTGTTTTTATTTTTTAAAAATCTAAATGAGTCCTAAGATTAATCTTACTAAAAAAAAAAAAAAAGGCAATCCTTAACTTTTTAAATTCTGTATGTTTTTAATAAGATGGAAAATAGAGCGCATCAGGGTAAAAACGATTCATTTCAATTAATAGACCAGCTGTAAAGGACATCAACACTGTTAATAGAATGGGTGCTGTCGATAAATAGGTTTTAAACTCATTCATAAGCGTTTATAATATATTTAATAAATTAATAATAAATTTTTCCACCACCCCATTTCTCAGAGATGATTCGAGGCTGAACTAAAATATGACCAGCGATTGCAAATAAATCTTCTTCTGATAAAGAACGCATTTTTGGAAAAATATCTGCACTTATAATACTTGGATGCACTTCAGCAATTGACTCTAAACCATCATAAGTTGTTGGATTTTTCATATAATCAACTAAACCAACAATGCTATTCCGAGTTGGTGTTGCTAACGTTAAGGCTTCTGTATCAAGACCTACATTTGGATTGGTTTTTGTAATACCACCAGTATGGCAAGAACCACATGAAGCATTAAAAAGACGTTTACCTCGTTTAACTTGTTCTGTTGTTAAAACAACTTCATTACCTGAAGAATCTAAGGATACTGTACGTGTAGCTTCATCTAATTCGATAGCTAAAGCATTAAAACTCAATAAAAATGTTAATAAAAAAATACAAACTTTTTTAAATAAATTAATTTTATTCATTATTTATGATTCAAAAATTATAAAATAACTAAAAATTTACAAAATCTCATGAAAAGATTTATCAACTGAAAAAAAAATCTAACGTGGTGAAATTGTAATATTTTCTGGCTCAGCTACAAAGTCACCACTCATAAACTCACCCCAAGCAACTATAGGCCATAAATAACCGGAAAACATAATATTTAATGCAAGTGGAACATCAATAATAATTTCTTTTTCGGAAGGATTTTTAGTTGTAGCCACTGTTGATAAATATTTTCTACCAGACCATCCAATCCAACCTGTCGTATATAAAAATAATAGACCTGGAATTATAAATTCTGGAGCATGTGACCAATCACCATCAGCAATTAAATGTGGTAAGCCATCCGCGCCACACAATAATCCGGATTCACCATAACGCGTGAAACGTGATTTTGTTTGATCAATTTGTTGCTGTAAAGATAGGGCCGGTGGAGTACCTTTTTCATATTTTGAAAGACGCCCTTCTAATTTTTTAATACTTGCATTCATACGTTTTGTAAATGCAGGTGATTTATCACAATCAACTAAAATCCCAGTGCTTGCAAATGAAGCATTTGGAAAATTAAAAATAATGATAAAAATGCTACTCATTAATATTAGTATACGTTTCACTTTAATTCCTTATAAAACTTTATTTTATTAAACGATTGTAAGATATACAAATCTATTATAGCTTAAAATGGAATAAAAAATTTAAATTTTTTTTATTGCCCGGAACCAGATTCGAACTGGTGACACGAGGATCTTCAGTCCACTGCTCTACCAACTGAGCTATCCAGGCCTACTCAACATAAATATAACAAATTTGGTTTTTTTATGCAAGTAAAAATAAAGAATATTTTATTTTTTAAAAACTTGAATAAAAATTATTTTTTTAATAAGATAGTCTTAAGGCTTTTTTAAATTGTTTTTAATTATTTAAATTTTTTAATTCAGATGTCAGGTAAAAAGATTTTTTATAAAGATGCTGCAAGACAAGCCTTAATACATGGTATGGGTATTATGGTTGAAGCGGTATCAGTTACGTTAGGACCAAAAGGAAGAAATGTTGTTTTAGCAAAAAAATTTGGGACACCACAAATTATTAATGATGGTGTAACGATTGCGCGTGAAATTGAACTTTTGGATAATATAGAAAATACGGGTGTTTCTTTAATTCGTCAAGCAGCTTCAAAAACTAATGATGTTGCAGGAGATGGTACAACAACTGCTACTGTTTTAGCTTATGCAATGGTGAAAGAAGGTATGAAAAATTTAACGGCTGGGGCTAATCCAATTTCTTTAAAAATTGGTATGGAGAAAGGGTTACAATTTTTAATATCAAACATTAATGAATATTCACGACCGGTTGAAGATTTAACTTCTATTGCCCAAGTTGCTTCAATTTCAGCAGGTAATGATATTGAAATTGGGTCTATGATCGCAAATGCACTTGAAAAAGTTGGGAAAGATGGTGTTATTTCACTTGAAGAAGGTAAGTCAACTGTTATTGAATTAGAAATTTCTGAAGGAATGCGTTTTGAGAAAGGTTTTATTTCACCTTATTTTATAAATAATCCAGAACGTATGGAAGTAATTTTTGAAAATCCTTATGTTTTAATTACAGATAAAAAAATTACCTTAGTTAAACAAGATTTAATTCCAATTTTGGAACAAGTTGCTCGTACTAAACGTTCGTTATTAATTATTGCAGCTGATGTTGAAAAAGAGGCTTTAACAACTCTTATTTTAAATAAATTACGCAATGTTATTAATGTGGTTGCAGTACGCGCGCCTAGTTTTGGTCAACGTCGAAAACCAATTTTAGAAGATATTGCAATCTTAACCGAAGGTCAAGTAATTACTGAAGAAACGGGTTTAAGTCTTGAAAATGTTAATTTAGCACAACTGGGTCAAGCAAGACGTATTATTGTTACAAAAGATGAAACTACAATTGTGAATGAAGGAACTGAAAAGATTGTTTTTCAACATTGTGAAAATTTACGAAAACAAATTAAGCTAACAGATGAAAATTATCAAAAAGAACAATTACAAGATCGTATTGCCAAACTTTCCGGTGGTGTTGCTGTTTTGAAAGTTGGTGCAACAACTGAAACTGAAATGAAAGACAAAAAATTACGCTTAGAAGATGCAATTAATGCTACCCGAGCGGCAGTTGAGGAAGGTATTGTAGCCGGGGGAGGAACGATGTTTGTTCATCTTTCTGAAAGTTTAACGCAATGGGCTAAATTAAATCTTCGTGAGGATGAGTTAATTGGTTCATTAATATTAGCAAAAGCTATAACTACACCTTTAAAACGTATTGTAGAAAATGCAGGAAAAAATAGTGCAGTTGTTATTGAAAAAATAGAAAATGCAGATTTTAGTTTTGGTTATAATGCTGCAAATGATACTTATGGTAACATGTATGAATTAGGTATTGTTGATCCTGCAAAAGTAAGTCGTTCCGCGTTACAAAATGCCACTTCGATTGCAGGTATGATTCTAACAACAGAATGTATTATTGTAAATAATTAATCTTCAGTCAGGCTTTGTAAATAATATTTTGTTAGGATTAAGCCTTTTATGGCTAAATAATTTGGTTTTCTCTTTTTAACTGAAATTGTTGTATTAGAATAAATAAGATAAAATTTTTTTATGTATTGTAAAAAACTAAAATATTGTTCATTTTCAAAGTCAGATAATGTTTTATGATGTAAATTTTTTTGTAATTTTAAGTAAGTATTTATTTGTATAATTATTATTTTTTGATCTCTAAAAAGTCTATATAAGATTGGTGAAGGATAAATTATTAGTTCAAGTAAAAAAAGTTTTGAATGGAAGAAATTTAATTCTTCCATTTCTTTTTTAGTTATTGCTTCTAATATAAATAATGTAAAAAAAATTAATTTCAAATTATCTTTCATGTAATTGTATAACATACGTTTTTTTAATTTTTAAAAATTTGATATAATATTTGTATTTATTAAGGCTATGGTAACTTTATTAAATAGGTAATTTTATTTTATTACCCTAAAAATGTAATAGTATTTACTAGCGTAAAATTTAACAATTAGTAGTTTTTTCATTATTAAAGATTTTGATAAGTAAAATAATCAAATTACTTTTTTATGTAAATTTTTTTTTATTTACATTAAGATGGTTGAACATTCCTGGCCTATAACGTGATTATTTAAAGTTGGATAATTTATTTTTGATTTTACAGATATATTATTATCTAATTTTCTTTGATAATTCTTAATATTTACTTTATCATTAATTAGAAAATTATCATGTGGAATAAATTTTAGTATTGTTGGTGTAACAGCGAGACAATAATTAATATTTTTTAATTAGATCGCTAAAAGTTATAAAAATAATGTTTTTTATCGTACATTTTAAAACGTTTTTTTAGTTCTAATATTAAAACTTAATTTTTATTTCGTTTGTAAATACATAATAAACGTAATATCGCTTATTTTAGTTAAAATATATTAATTATAATTTATACTATATAGTTAAGTTTATAATTTTAATAATACCTTTTCGATTTTATACTATTACTATAAAAATTTATTGATTAACTACATTTTTGATTTTTTATTTATTGTTGGTTTCGTTTATTGTTATTAGGTTAAAAGTTTATTCGATCAGTATTAAATCTACCAAATAATAATTAATAAAAAATGACATTAACGAATTTATTTTTTTATGAATAACATGTAAATAAAAGTTTGTGTCTGTAACATTGATTTTTTATATTTTAATTTTAACATTTACTTTATTCTTAACGATAATTACTACTAACCTTAAAGGTATAATAAATTTTAACTATTTAACATTGCTTGTAATATCGAAATAAAAAATACGAATGTTAACAGTATTAAGGTTATGATAAATAGTCTCATTTTAATGTTTTTTTTTGCTATTTTTAGTATTGGACTTAACAAAACAATAATTAGACCAGTTATACTAGTGATTAAAAATCTTAGGTAGCGTACAATATTCTCCCAAAAAAAATTCATACAATTCCTTTATTTTTTAAAATTCAATTAATTAAATATGTAATTATAAAACTAATTATACTTAAGTTTTTAAAAAATAAACATATAAATTTTTATTTAATAAAAATTTACTTGTAATAGAAACTTTAATTTTTTAATGATTAAATATTAAAAAAATTAGGCGTTAGTTAAAATAATAATATTTTTATTTGATTTATTTTTTATGTTTTAGATAACTTCTATAATTTAAAATTTATTATCGAAAATTTTTTAATTTTTACAATAACATTAAATTTAAATGTCAAAATTAGAAATTTGAAGTATTATTTATAAATATTAAAACCTTTATACCCATCAGAAATATGATTACTCTTAATTTATTTTATTAATAAAAATTGTAATAAATATTTTAGCTCTAAATGCATTACTAATTATAGTAGCAGATAAAAAATCTTGAAAAAATTTATCATTTCAATAAAGGAACTTTATAAAATGATTGCAACTTTAGAAAGACGCGAAAGTATTAGCGTATGGCAGCGTTTCTACTTTTGGATAAAATCGTTTATACATCGGTTGGTTTGGTCTGTTAATGATCTCTTGTTTATTAACAGTAATATCTTGTTATATTATCGTATTTATTGCGACACTTCCCGTTGATATTGATGGTATCCGTGAGCCAGTCGCTGGTTTTCATTAATGTATGGAAATAATTTCATCTCGGGGGTTGTAATTCCTTCATCAAACGCTATTGGTGTTCATTTCTACCCAATGCTTCTCTAGATGAAGGGTTTTACAATGGTGGTCCTTACTAACTTGTTGTTTTACATTTCATTATCGGATGGTTCGGGAATGGGAACTTTCTTACCTTAGGTATCCGTCCATAAATTTTCGTAGCATTCTTGGTTCCTGTAGCAGCGGCTTCTGAGGTATTCGTAGTATACTCAATCGGCCAAGGTTCATTCCTTGATCGTATGTTATTAGAAATTTATGGTACTTTCAATTTTATGCTTGTATTCTAAGCTGAACATAACATTCTTATGCATCCATTCTATATAAATTCGTTAAAGTTTATCTCAGTTATTAGAAAGCTGAAACTAAATAGAAAGCCAAACAGACGGCCTAAAAATGAAAGTATCAGAGATTCCTAATGGTCTTTCATCAGAAACCTTAGCCTATACTATGAATATCGCCGAAGCGGCTGCTACAAGAGCTGAGAATACTAGCTATTTACAGTAAAAGTTAAGTAAATTTTTAGTAAGTATAAATTAAATTTTGTTAAATACTCAACTTTATAAAAATCATTAATATCTAAAGTTAGAAGGTGCATTATAAATTTTAGTTAAAATAACATATACTCTTTAACAAAGGATAACAGATGGAAGCACTTGTATATACTTTTTTATTAATTGGAACTTTAATAATTCTATTTTTTTCCTTTTTTTTTAGAGAAAAACCACTCTTTAAAATTTAATCTTCGTGCTCTTCAAATGGATCGGTTAAAAATTTGGCATCCGGACCAAACGCACTATAAATCGAATAACCTGTAACACCTAATAATAAACTTGAGACAAAAACGATCAAAATTGTTGCTGTTTCCATATTTTTTAATAAAAAATAAAATTTCTGATATATAAAATTTATTATATCTATTATTATGTGAAATAGGAAATATTATCTATAATATTTTATATTTTAAACTAAATTATAGTTTTAAGAACAAGGTTAGGAGAAATTCTACGTCCATTAAACGCAGAATATAGAAAAGTAGTACCTGGTTGGAGTACAATTCTAATTATGCCGGTAACTATGGTACTATTTTTAGTATTCTTATTAATTATTCTACAAATTTATAACTCAACATTAATTCTCGAAAACATAGATATTAGCTGGAGTGATGCAATACAATATGATGTATACCTAAAAATTAAATATTGATAGCGTCAAGCTATCAATATTTAATATTAAAATTTACTTTTTATTTTATAGTTGATAAAAGAGTAAGATAGCTTCTTTCTAATTAAAACTAACAATAAAGAAAAATGAAGTTATAGTTTTTAGTGAGTATAAACTAAATTTTGTTAAATACTCGACTTTGTAAAAAATCATTAATATCTAAGGTTACAAGGTCAGATTTAGTTAAAACAACATCTGAATTTGCTTCAAAAATACGATTAGCTTGACGCATGCGCGCACGATCAAGCGCATTTTTAATACTTCGAGCATTTGCGAATAAGGGCTGTTGTTTACGTAAAATAATATATTTAAGTAATATTTCTTCACCTTCTAGTGTTATTTTATATTGCTGTTCGGCTAACATTTCTTTCCCAATTTGTAATAATTCATCAGCTGTATAATCAGGAAAATCAACATGATTTGCAATACGTGATGCTAGGCCTGGATTTGACTCATAGAAAACATCCATTCTTTCTTTATACCCAGCTAAAATAACAACTAAATCATCTCGTTGATTTTCCATTACTTGTAATAAAATTTCAATTGCTTCTGATCCATAATCACGCTCATTATCTGGTTTATATAAATAGTAAGCTTCATCAATAAATAAAACCCCACCCATAGCTTTTTTTAAGACTTCTTTTGTTTTAGGAGCTGTATGTCCTATATATTGTCCAACAAGATCGTCACGTGTTACTGTTAAAAGATGCCCTTTACGAATATAACCTAATTTATAAAGAATATCAGACATTTTTAAAGCTACCGTTGTTTTTCCTGTTCCGGGACTACCAGTAAAAGACATGTGTAAACCTGGGCTACCTGAGGTTAAACCGACATTTTTACGTAATCTATCAATTAAAAGTAAAGCAGCAATTTCACGTATTCTTTTTTTTACAGGTTTTAAACCAATTAAATCGGATTCTAAATTTCCAAGAATTTTTTCAATTTGTGTTTTTTCATATTCATTTCTTACGGAAACTGTTTGTATATTTATCATTTAGATTTTTAATGTTTGATTTTCAGTTAAATATATCGATCTAATATTTAGGTAAAAAATATTGTTAAATTATTACAGCTTTTTTAAATTATTAAAAACTTTTTAAATAAATGAAGCAACTTTATTTTTACACTAATACTATATATTAAATTTGTTTAAATACCATATTTTTCACTTTTTGTGTTGTAATTAAAAATATTCTGATCTTGTAATTATTTGTACATACTCATTTTATCATTTTCATTTTTAAAAATTTAGTGTTTATAAATGAATACTATTTCATTGTTTAAAATGAAAAACATTTCTAAACACAAATTTAAATTATAAATTAATTAATCTTTTAATATATCAGTTCGAAGATTATTAACTCAATTTTTTAATATTTTTTAATAACTATTTAAAAAAATTCACGAAACTATTGATAAAAGAAAAAATTAATATTATATTGAAAAAAAAATGATAACTAAAAAAATCTATTTCCAATCAACAAAATTCAATTTTTACAAAAAATTAAAAATTTTATTTTAAAATTTAACCAATAGATATTCAAAAAAATTAAAAAATAGAGAAGAAAATATTTTTAAAAAACCTTTCTAAAAAAATAATTGTGTGTTATATTACATATTATAAAATTAAAGTTGAGATAAAAATGGCCAAACAAAATATGCTTCAACGTGAAATAAAACGAAATTATCTAGTTCAAAAATATAAAATAAAACGTCAAAACATTTTAATTTCATTAAAAAAAGCACAGAGTCTTAATGAAATTTTTGAAATACAAAAAAAATTACAATCTTTACCCAATAATAGTTTGCCAATTCGGCTAAAAAATCGTTGCTGGAAAACAGGACGAAGTCGCGGTTTTTATCGTAATTTTGGACTTTCACGTCATGTACTACGTGAAATGGCTCATCAATGTTTATTACCGGGCGTAACAAAATCCAGTTGGTAATAAAATAGAATTTTATCAAACTTTAAGCATATAATGGTAGTGTTACTATTGACATAATTTATAAATTAAATTTACAGAAATGACTTTAATAATTGATTATTTTTTACTTTTAAGTTTTGTTTTTGCTCTTGCTGGTGGACTATTTTTAGGTTTTAAAGCAATACAACTAATCTAAAAATAATATAGTTTTTCAAATTGAAAAACTATATTATAAAAACTTAATTTACTATTATTTTTTAATTTTACAAGATCTCTTTTTTTAAATAAATTAAAATGTTATTCACTATTTTTTTTTATTTAATATAACATTATACAAATAGTTTATAATTTAATAAAAATAATGAATTCTAAAATTGGTTATGAAAATGGAATAAATTTGATTCAAGAATACCAAATGGAATATCAAGGTAGTTTTCGAATGAATGGCGAAATAATGGAAGAATATACCGAATATATCACAGGGGGCGATAGAGTTAGTAATTATATAGCAATGCTTACTCTATTTTTATTTGGTTTTGGTTTTTCTATAGCTGGTATTTCAAGTTACTCTAATATTGATATTATAGCCAATCGAAATTTTTCATCTATTGAATTTATACCACAAGGTATTTTATTATTATTTTATGGAACATGTGCTTTGCTCTTAAGTTCAATAATTGGTCTACTTATTAAATTTGACGTCGGAGGTGGTTCAAATACATTTGATGTCATAAATAATATAGTACGCTTATCAAGACGAGGATTACCTAGCTTAACTTTTACGCAAGAGCCTATTTTCTTAGTCTATTCATTTAATGAAATTGAAAATATCGAACTCGCAATTACAAATAGTTTAAATCCTAAACGAATAATTTACATTAATTTAAAAGATAAACGCCGTATTCCATTAACAAATGGTACAAAATTAGAAAATTTAGAACAAATTGAAAATAATGCTATTTTTTTATCAATTTTATTAGAGGTTAAATTAGAAATTAATAAAGAAGAAAAATAAATTCAAAAAAATATCTTGCATATTTTATTCTAATTAGTTATAATAGACCTAAGTAAAAGCGGGCATAGTTTAGTGGTAAAACCCCAGCCTTCCAAGCTGGTGATAGGGGTTCGATTCCCCTTGCCCGCTTTTAAAAAAATATAGCGGGTATAGCTCAGTGGTAGAGCGCGACCTTGCCAAGGTCGATGTCGCGCGTTCGAATCGCGTTACCCGCTGACATAAGTTAAAATAACTAAAATTTTTTAACTCTACTTTTCGGATATTTAACAAATTAAAAGTTTTATATTCAAATAAGAGTTCAAATAGTCTAATCAAAATTTGAATAATTTTTATAAAGCGGTAATTTAAGTGTTTGAGTAAAATTTATTAATTTTCGCGAATGATTTTTTATGTTTCTACCTAATGTGAGTTTCCGCTAGGTGTATTTTAACTCACAAACATTAAATAAGACAAAAATTGTCAATAATTTTTTATAATCAATTTTTCCACATTTCATCTTTTAATATTATTTTTTATATTTTGATTTATTGTTGTTATTAAAGTTTAAATTTTTTCACTAACATTAGGGTCCAAATTATTTAAATTAGGGTTCGTTTCTAATTTTTTAATAGATTTCATAAATATTTCATTTTTTAATTGAATATTTTCGTTTTGTTGTTTATCTTCACTGGCAAATTTTTTTGTTATTTTTGAGGTTATATTTAGTTTGATCTTTTTAATATAGAAGATAATTAGCTTAGCTGCTTTAGCGAATTTAAATATATATTTTCCTTCTTTTTTGATAAATTAAAATACTTAATAAAAGAGGGATCATTAACACACCAAACCAACCGATGTATAAACGGTTTTCTGTTGAAGTAATCCAAGAGCAGAAACGCTTCCATACGCTAATACTTTGGAGTCTTTCTAAAGTTGCAGTCATTTTATAAAGTTCCTTTATTGAAATGATAAATTTTTTCCAGATTTTTTATCTGCTACTACTAGTACAATTTATTTAGCAGTAAAATGTTAATTAAATTTTTTATTAATAAAATATATTAATATTTATAATGGATATAAAGATTTTGATATTTGTAGATAATGTTTCAAATTTCTAATTTTGATATTTCAATTTAATGTTATTGTAAAAATTAAAAATTTAATTAACATTTTACTACTAAATAGATTATAATAGTATTAGCAGATAAAAAATCTGGAAAAAATTTATCATTTCAATAAAGGAACTTTATAAAATGACTGCAACTTTAGAAAGACGCGAAAGTATTAGCGTATGGGAGCGTTTCTGCTCTTGGATTACTTCAACAGAAAACCGTTTATACATCGGTTGGTTTGGTGTGTTAATGATCCCTTGTTTATTAACAGCAACATCTTGCTACATTATCGCATTTATTGCTGCACCTCCTGTTGATATTGACGGTATACGTGAGCCAGTTGCTGGCTCATTAATGTACGGAAATAATATCATCTCTGGAGCTGTAATTCCTTCATCAAACGCTATCGGTGTTCATTTCTACCCAGTATGGGAAGCTGCTTCTGTAGACGAATGGTTATACAATGGTGGTCCTTACCAACTTGTTGTTTTACATTTCATCTTAGGCGTATGCTGCTGGATGGGTCGTGAATGGGAACTTTCTTACCGTTTAGGTATGCGTCCATGGATTTTCGTAGCATTCTCAGCTCCTGTAGCAGCGGCTTCTGCGGTATTCATCGTATATCCAATCGGCCAAGGTTCATTCTCTGATGGAATGCCATTAGGAATCTCTGGTACTTTCAACTTTATGCTTGTATTCCAAGCAGAACATAACATCCTTATGCACCCATTCCATATGGCAGGTGTTGCAGGTGTATTTGGTGGTTCTCTATTCTCAGCAATGCACGGTTCTTTAGTAACATCATCTTTAATCCGTGAAACAAGTGAATCAGAATCTTCAAATAATGGCTACAAATTTGGTCAAGAAGAAGAAACATATAACATTGTAGCTGCACATGGTTACTTTGGTCGTTTAATTTTCCAATATGCTTCATTTAACAACTCTCGTGCACTACATTTCTTCCTTGCAGCATGGCCTGTAGTAGGAATTTGGTTAACTGCATTAGGTGTTTCAACAATGGCATTTAACTTAAATGGTTTCAACTTTAATCAATCTGTAGTTGATTCAGAAGGTCGTGTAATAAATACATGGGCTGATATTATCAACCGTGCTGACCTTGGTATGGAAGTAATGCATGAGCGTAACGCTCATAATTTCCCTCTAGATCTAGCAGCAGGTGAAATTCTTCCTGTGGCTTTAACTTCTCCTTCTGTAAATGCTTAATATTTGATCTACTTAGTTGAATAGGTTGAATATTCAGTAATTAACCTTACCACAAAGGAAACTTTGAGCAATGGTAGACTATTTACTACCCCTAAGGGTAATGATATCTATGGCCACCGTTAGGACCGTGTTGATATTAGGTGTAAGGGTGTACTTTCGTATACCTCTATCAGTTATATTACCATTATAAACTAAGATATTTCACTTGCTAATTGAAACTATGAGCATTGCGCTCATAGTTTCCTTCTAGATTGTATTTCACTTATTTAATTATTATTATAAACGTTTATGAAAAAAACAATTTTTGAATTGATAGAAGCCATTTTCAACATGCTAAAAGAGTTAAATTCTCCGTTTCCGAAAATTAATTAAAGAAAATGTATAACGAATCATCTAGATTAAGCAGCAGGTGAGATTCTTCCTGTTGCTTTAACTTCTCCTTCTGTAAATGCTTAATATCTAAGTTAATTAGTTGATATAATTAGATATTAAGTATATTAAGAATTGAAATAAAAAGGATAGAATAGAATGTTAATCTCAATAAAGGTAATACTATCAGTGGCGTTCGTTAGAACGGTGCTAATGTGGTCCGTAAGGGTGTACTTTGGCATATGGTAAGAATTTTTCTCTAGATTAGGCAGCAGGTGAAATTCTTCCTGTAGCTTTAACTTTTCTTTTAGTAAATACCTAATATCTAATTGATATACGCGGGTCTTTAATAAGAAGCCTGTGTATGTGGCTCGTTTAAAGATATTTTAAATATGCCGTTTAAATTTTTTATGATCGGGCTCTTAATAAGTTATGGTCTCACTAGATCCTAAGATCTTCGAATCATATTAGTTTCGTTTCGGTAAAAATTCTACTATCAATATTAAATATATTATAAAGGTTTATGAAAAAAACACTCGACTCGATCATAGAATTACTTGAAATGATTGTAGAAATGCTAAAAGAGATGTTTTTGTCTTTTCCACGCATAAATTAAATCTAAATTAAAGGAAAAAGATATTACCAATCAAGGTATTATTATTCATAGCTTTAGTAAGAAGTTTGTGTGTTGGGTCTATAAGGCTGTGGTATGGCCTGTAGTAGAAATTTGGTTAACTGCATTAGGTGTTTCAACAATGGCATTTAACTTAAATGGTTTCAACTTTAACTAATCTGTAGTTGATTCAGAAGGTTGTGTTATTAATACATGGGCTGATATTATCAACCGTGCTGATCTTGGTATGGAAGTAATGCATGAGCGTAATGCTCATAACTTCCCTCTAGATTTAGCAGCAGGTGAAATTCTTCCTGTAGCTTTAACTTCTCCTTCAGTAAATGCTTAATATCTAATTGACATAGACGGGTCTTTAATAAGAAGCCTGTGTATGTGGCTCGTTTAAGGATATTTAAAATATGCCGTTTAAACTTTTTATGATCGGGCTCTTAATAAGGACTGCGATATATGGTCTCACTGGATCCTAAGATCTTCGAATCATATTAATTTCGTTTCGGTAAAAATTTCAATGTTAATATTAAATATTGATAGCATTAAGCTATCAATATTTAATTTTTAGATATGTATATTATTATATTGCATCACTCCAGCTAATATCTACGTTTTCGAGAATTAATGTTGAGTTATAAATTTGTAGAATAATTAATAAGAATACTAAAAATAGTGCCATAGTTACCGCCATAATTGGAGTTGTACTCCAACCAGGTGCTACTTTTCCATATTCTGCATTTAATGGACGTAGGATTTCTCCTAACCTTGTTCTTAAAGCCATAATTTAGTTTAAAATATAAAATATTATAGATAATATTTCCTATTTCACATAATAATAGATATAATAAATTTTATATATCAGAAATTTTATTTTTTAGTAAAAATATGGAAACAGCAACAATTTTGATCGTTTTTGTCTCAAGTTTATTATTAGGTGTTACAGGTTATTCGATTTAGAGTACGTTTGGTTCGGATGCCAAATTTTTAACCGATCCATTTGAGGAGCACGAAGATTAAATTTTAAAGAGTGTTTTTATTAAAACACTCTTTAAAATTTATTTGTCTAAAATTCTTGGTGTTTCTCTAAAGAAAACGGAAAAAAATAGAATTATTAAAGTTCCAATTAATAAAAAAGTGTATACAAGTGCTTCCATCTGTTATCCTTTGTTAAAGAGTATATGTTATTTTAACTAAAATTTATACTGCACCTTGCTTACGCGTTGAGCGGTCACCTAGTTTGGTATAGACACCAAATTCAACTTGTTCTGTTACTTCTGCACCAATTCCAGTAAATACATCACGGAATAATGTACGTGCTCCGTGCCATAAATGCCCAAAGAAGAATAATAATGCTAAATTAATGTGACCATATGTATACCATCCACGTGGACTACTACGGAATACTCCATCTGATTCTAAGCTTGTACGATCAAATTCAAATACTTCTCCTAATTGTGCTTTTCGAGCAAATTTTTTAACAGTTGGTGCATCTTTAAATGATTGACCATTTAATTTACCCCCATAAAAATCTACACTTACACCAACTTGTTCAATACTATATTTTGATTCAGCACGACGGAATGGTATATCTGCACGAATAATTCCATCTTTATCAACTAATATTACTGGAAAAGTTTCGAAAAATGCTGGCATACGTCGAACTTCTAATTCACGTCCTTCTTTATCACGGAAAATCGGGTGTCCTAACCATGACTCGGCAATACCATCGCCTTTATTCATAGGTCCTGAACGGAATAAACCACCTTTAGCAGGATTGTTACCAATGTAATCATAAAATGCTAACTTATCCGGAATTCGAGACCATGCATCACGCTCTGAAAGTCCACCTACTATACTTATTTCTACTCGTCTTTCAATTTCTTGTTGAAAATAGCCACTATCCCATTGGTAACGTGTTGGTCCAAATAATTCAATAGGTGTTGTTGCACTTCCATACCACATTGTTCCTGATGTAATAAAAGCTGCAAAGAAGACAGCTGAAATACTACTCGATAATACTGTTTCAATATTACCCATACGTAATGCACGATATAAACGTTGTGGAGGACGAACTGTTAAGTGAAAGATACCAGCAAGAATTCCAAGTGTACCTGCTGCAATATGATGTGAAGCTACCCCACCTGCATTAAATGGATTAAATCCATCAGGACCCCAGCATGGAGCTACAGGTTGTACTTTACCAGTAATGCCATATGCATCAGATACCCAAATTCCAGGTCCAAATAGCCCAGTTACGTGGAATGCGCCAAACCCAAAACATAAAAGACCAGATAAAAATAGGTGAATACCAAAAATTTTTGGTAAATCTAAAGCTGGTTCATCATTACGTGGATTACGAAATAATTCTAGATCCCAGTATACCCAATGCCAAATTGCTGCTAAAAAGCAAAGACCGGATAAAACAATATGCGTTAAGGCAATCCCTTCAAAACTCCATAAACCTGGATTTGAGACACTTTCACCTGTAATACTCCAACCACCCCATGAGTCGGTAATTCCTAAGCGTGTCATAAATGGCATTACATACATTCCTTGACGCCACATTGGATTTAAAACAGGATCAGAAGGATCAAAAATTGCTAGTTCATAAAGAGCCATTGAACCAGCCCAGCCAGATACCAGTGAAGTATGCATTAAATGCACAGCGATTAATCTACCCGGGTCATTTAATACGACAGTATGAACCCGATACCAAGGTAGTCCCATTTAAGGTCTCCTAAATTTAAAAAACAAATATTTTAACTTTCTTACATATAACTCTATAAATAATATTTTAGTTTAAAAAATAGCGAATATCTTATTAAATATAAATTTTTAAATGATTCGTTTTATTTTATTGTTGTTGTTATACCTGAGGGTAAATTGATATTTATTAATGAATGTGCTGTATCCATTGTTGAGGGATAAATATCTAAAAACCGTGTATGAATTCTTATTTCAAAATGTTCACGTGCATCCTTATTTACATGGGGTGAACGTAAAACACAATATATACGTTTTTTTGTTGGTAATGGAATTGGCCCAACAATTTTTATTTCTGTTGTTTTGAGTTTTTCCATAATTTGTGTACATGAAATATTTAATAATTCATGATTAAATGATTCGAGTTTAATACGTATTTTTTCTTGCATACTTATTTACTCTATAATATTTAAGTTAAAATTTTTGAGACAACACCTGCCCCAATTGTTCGTCCACCTTCACGAATTGCAAAGCGCATACCAGCTTCAATAGCAATTGGAGAAATTAATTCTGCTGTCATTTTAATTCGATCACCAGGCATTACCATTTCTACGTCTGTGCCATCATCGGCCGTAAATGCTTTGATATTTCCAGTTACATCTGTTGTTCTTACGTAAAATTGTGGGCGGTAGCCAGTAAAGAATGGTGTATGACGGCCTCCTTCTTCTTTTGTTAAAATATAAACTTCACCTTCAAAAATAGTATGTGGGGTTATTGTACCGGGTTTAGCTAATACCATTCCACGTTCAATATCTGATTTTTGTACACCACGTAATAGAATACCTACATTATCACCAGCCATTCCTGAATCTAATGTTTTTTGGAACATTTCAACACCAGTTACTGTTGTTGTTTGTGTATCACCTAAACCTACAATTTCAATTGTATCACCTACATTTACTACTCCACGTTCAATTCTTCCTGTTGATACTGTTCCACGACCTGTAATTGAGAATACATCTTCTACCGCCATTAAGAATGTTTTTTCAGTATCCCGTTCTGGAGTTGGTATATATCTATCAACCTCATCCATTAAAGTAAAAATTTTATCAACCCAGCTATTATCGCCACGACTTATATCTGGTGTTGCAATTACACTTTCTAGTGCTTGTAATGCTGATCCAGGTATGATTGGTATATCATCTCCGGGAAAATCATAATTTGCTAATAACTCACGAACTTCTAATTCAACTAATTCAATTAATTCTGCATCATCAACTTGGTCTTCTTTATTTAAAAATACCACAATATTGGGAACACCTACTTGTTTAGCTAATAATATATGTTCACGTGTTTGTGGCATTGGTCCATCTGCAGCTGATACAACTAATATTGCACCATCCATTTGTGCTGCACCTGTAATCATATTTTTTACATAATCAGCGTGACCTGGACAATCTACATGAGCATAATGACGCTCGCCTGTTTCATATTCTACGTGTGCTGTATTAATTGTAATACCACGTGCCTTTTCTTCGGGAGCGGCATCAATATCTTGATAATTTTTTAAAATTGAATTCCCTAATGTTGATAATACTGCAGTAATTGCCGCAGTTAAAGTTGTTTTTCCATGATCTACATGTCCAATAGTTCCAATATTAACATGTGGTTTATTACGTTCAAATTTTTCGCGAGCCATTTTTAATATCCTTCTGTATTTTTTGAATTAGTTATATGTACTTTTGGCAATTTTTAAGGAATTTAATATTTAAAATGTGCGAAAGCTTTATTAGCTTCAGCCATCTTATGTGTTTCTTCACGTTTTCTGACCGCATTACCTATACCATTTGAGGCATCTATAATTTCACTTGCTAATTTTAATGAAGTTGTTCGACCGGAACGTGTTATTGACGCTTTAATTAACCAACGTAAGCCTAGTGTTGTTCCACGATAACGACTTACTTCTAAGGGAACTTGATAAGTAGATCCGCCAATTCTACGTGCTTTTACTTCGACAAGTGGTGTAGTATTTTTAATTGCGGTTTCAAAAATTTGAATTGGGTCTGCATTCGTTTTATCGTTTACAATTGCTAATGTTTCATTAATGATCTTATCAGCTAATTGTTTTTTTCCATTTTTTAAAATTCTAGCTGTAAGTAAACTAACGAGAAAACTATTGTATTTTGAATCTGCAGCTGGGTAACGTTTTTTTATTATACTGCGTCGTGACATAAATTTTTAATTTTAGAATAAGTTACTTTAATCTTGTTTTGGTTTTTTAACACCATATTTTGAGCGACCTTGGGTTCTATTTTTTACTCCTCCACTATCTAATGTTCCACGAATTATATGATAACGTACGCCTGGTAAATCTTTTACTCTTCCACCACGTAATAAAACAACTGAATGTTCTTGTAGATTATGTCCTACGCCTGGTATATAGGCTGTAACTTCAAAACCAGTTGTTAAGCGCACACGTGCAACTTTTCGTATTGCTGAATTTGGTTTTTTTGGTGTTGTCGTATAAACCCTTATACATACACCACGTCTTTGTGGACAATTTTGTAATGCAGGTGATTTTGTTTTTGTAATTATACTTTTTCGTGGTGAACGTATTAATTGTTGTATTGTTGGCATTTTTTACTTTTTGTTGAATAATTTTATGAAATTTAGTTTGAGGTACCATATTTTTTCATGAAACGTTTAACTCGACCTTCTGTATCTAAAATTTTGACTGAACCTGTATAAAACGGGTGATTTCCCGACCAAACGTCAACAGATAAATTTGGTTTTGTTGAACTTGTTGTCATTATTAATTGACCATCACAATAAATTTGCGTTTCATCAAACCATGCGGGGTGTAAATTTTTTTTTGGCATAATAAATTTTGAAAAAGAAATATTAATTAATTTTAACGTTTTGAGAATTGTGAGGCTTTTCGTGCTTTTTTAAGACCATATTTTTTACGTTCTTTAACACGTGCATCACGTGTTAATAAACCAGAATTTTTTAAAATTGTACGATTTTCAATATTAATTTTTGTTAAAGCACGAGCTATTGCTAGGACTATTGCATCTGTTTGTCCGGTTAATCCCCCTCCACTTGTTTTAATTTCGACATCATAAATATTTTTAATTCCTAATAGATTAAATGAATTAGATATTTTTTGCAAATAATTTGGATTATTTTGCAAATATAATGGACCGTCTGTTTTATTTATCATTAGTTTACCATTTCCCGGTTTTAAAATGGCTTGGGCAATGGCTTGTTTACGTCGTCCAATACCATAAGAGATAATTTTTTCATTATTCATTTCGTTTTTTTTATAAATTCAATAATTCCGGCGTTTGCGCTTCGTGGGGATGGGTAATTCCTTTGTAAATTTTTAAATTTGTATATATTTTTCGCCCTAGTGCATTTTTTGGAAGCATTCCTTTTACAGCATGCTCAATAATTTTTTCAGGTCGTCGTTGTTGAAGTTTCGAAAATGTTTCTATACGCATTCCACCCGGACGGCCTGAATGATTACGATAAAGTTTTTGTATACTTTTATTGCCACTTATAGTAATTTTTTCGGCATTAATAATAATAACATTATCACCGGTTTCTAAAAATGGAGTGTAACTTATTTTTTTTTTTCCTGTTAAAATTGTACTAATTTTTGTTGCTAGTCGGCCTAATGTTTGATTTTCTGCATTAATTACATACCATTTTTTTGTAACATAGTTTTGTGATGGTACAAATGTATCTTTCATAATTTTACTGTTTTAAAGACTTTTTGTTAATTTTTAAGATTTTAATGATGGAAGAATAATATCAAATTTATTTTTTAAAGCTTGAAAAACTTCATCTGCGGATTTTTTTCCAAAATTTTTAATTTCTTTAATTTCTTCTTGAGAGTATCGTAATAATTCATCTACTGAATTAATTCCAGAACGTTTTAAGCAATTATAAGCACGAACAGGTAATTGTAATTCTTCGATTAAAATTATTTCAGGTTGAGGAATTTGTTGTTGAATAGGTTTATTTTCTGGTTTAAGATTTTCTTCATTTGTTAGTTGATTAAACCACGACATTAAAATTTTTGCCGCCTTACTTAATGCTTTTTCGGGTGTTATACTTCCATTTGTTCGAATTTCTAATGTCAGTGATTCGCTTGTTTGATTATAATTTGAATAAATATCATGTAATTTATAATTAACATTTATAATCGGCATAAAAATTGCATCAATGTTTAAAAACTGAGCATATTTTTGTTCTGCTTGGTCGCCAAAACAATATCCACTACCTTGTTCAATTAATAAATCAAATTCAATTTCTTGGTCTTTTATTATTGTTGCAATGTATTGATTAGGGTTTATAACTTCAACATTTTCATCAAATTTTAAACAACTTGCTGTTATAATACCGGGTCCCTTGGCTTTTAATTTACCTGAAAAGGGTTTATTTATATTAGATTTTAAAACAATTTGTTTTAAATTTAATAAAATTTCTAAAATATCTTCCCGAATTTCGGGAATTGTGGAAAATTCATGAGAAGCGTTTGGAATTCGAATAGCTGTTATAGCTGTACCTTTTAGGTTTGATAAAAGGACACGTCTTAATGCATTTCCAATTGTTAGTGCTTGTCCAGGTGCTAAATTTGTCATTATAAAATGCCCAATTTGATGCCCATGTTCTTCTATACTTGACTTAACATATTTAAATTTTAATTCCACAATTTTTTTAAGTGTTATTTAAACTCTACGTTTTTTTGGTGGTCGACAACCATTATGTGGTATCGACGTTATATCTTTAACTGTTGTAATTTCTAAGCCACTATTTTGTACTGCACGTATTGCTGTTTCGCGGCCTGAGCCTTGACCTTTGATAAGAATTTCTACGGTTTTTAAACCTAAACTTACTGCTCCTAATGTAGCGGCTTCCGATGCAATTTGAGCGGCAAAAGGCGTACCTTTTCTTGCACCTTTAAACCCTGTACTTCCCGCTGATGACCACGAAATTGTATTTCCATTTAAATCTGTAATCGTTACAATTGTATTATTAAATGTAGAGTTTATATGTACAACACCTTTAACGATTTTTAATTTTGCTTTTTTTGAGTTTTTAGTTTTTGCTAACATGAATTTTTAAATTTAACCAATTAAATATTATTTTTTCTTACCGGCTACAGTTTTTTTTGATCCACGTCGTGTTCGTGCATTTGTTCTAGTTCTTTGACCACGTAACGGTAATTGTTCACGATGGCGTTTTCCACGATAACAATTGATTTCAGATAAACGTTTAATGTTTAAGTTAATTTTTCTCTTAAGTTCACTTTCAACTAGATGTTTAGATTGTAAAATTTCACGTATTGAAATGATATTTTCATCACTTAATTCATTTGTACGAGTATTTAGATCAACATTTGCTTTTTTTAAAATATTTTGTGAACTACTAAGCCCTATACCATATATTTTTGTTAAGGCGTATTCTATTCTTTTTGTTTTGGGTAAATCTATACCGGCGATACGTACCACTTGACTACTCCTTTTTTTATTTAACCTTGTCGTTGTTTATGCTTCGGATTTTTACAAATAACTCGTATTGTGCCATTTCTTAGTATAATACGGCAATCTTTACATATTTTTTTTACTGATGGGCGAACTTTCATAAATTCTGTTATATAAATTAATAAATTTCCGATAATAATAGGGCTTGAATTTGTCTAGCTATATCGAAAGTAACTCCAACTAAAATTAATAATGAAGTTATACCAAAACCATATGAACTACGTATATTGGGAATCGTTACTAAAATACCTAAAAATATAGCTCCTAATAAACCTAAACGTGTAATTGTTTTTTTTAAATATATTTCTGTTTGTTTACCCGGTCTAATTTTTGGAATACCAATAGTCATTTTATTTAATTCTTTTGCCAGTTCTTTAGGGTTTATTATTAGTGTGGAATAAAATAAACTAAACCCAACAATTAGACTAAAATTTATTACTCCGTATAGTAAGCTCATAATTGGTGAATTATTTACTATACTGAGATTTGGAAATATATTTAAGAGATAATTACTTACAACTGTGAAAATTGTTAAAACAGTTGAAGAAAAGATAATCGGCATTACTCCACCTTGGTTTAGTTTTAAGGGTAAATATGAATTGGACCTTATTCTCTTTTGTTTTTTATTTTCGAATTGCATTAATTGTTTTGCAGAAATTAAAGGAATAACTTTAACTGCTTCTTGTAAATATATAATTCCAATAATTAAACTTGTAAAACTTAAAAAATTTGCTAGGAAGTTAAAATTATTCGTTGAAACAATAATTGTTTTTAATGTATTTGGTAATGTTGATAAAATATTTAAGGTAATAACTAACGATGAGCCATTTCCAATACCATTTTCTGTAATTAAATCACTTAACCAAAGCACTAACATTGAACCAGTTGTTAGCGCTAATGTCATTTGAAAGCAGATTCCTAAATTCCAATTAAATAAAATTGAACGTATGCTCAAGGTAATAGATAGACTTTGTAGAATAGCTATTAGAAATGTTAAATAACGTGTATATTGTTTGATTCGTGTTCTTCCACTTGCTCCTTCTTCTTTTTGTGAGTATGCTAAATTAGGAATTAAATTTACCAATAATTGCATTAAAATAGACGCATTAATTGACGGGAGTATACCTAAACTAAAAAGGCTTAAAACTATATTTTCTCCGTTAAAAAAAGCTTTTAAGGAATAGTTTGAATTTAAAAGATTTACTAATTGACTTTGGTTAACATTTGGTATGGGGATAAAATTACCCATTCTAATAATAAATATTAAGCTAAGTGTAATATAAATTTTTTTAGTTAAAATACTCATTATTTGTATTTTTCAAATTTTTATGAATAAAATTTTTCTAAAGGCAAATTACGTTCTAGTGAAACATTTGTCGGTGTTTTTAAATTTTTTAATGCACAAATTGTTGCACGTGCGTTATTTAAAATGTTATTACTACCTAATTGTTTTGCTAAAATATTTTTTATGCCTGCTAATTCTAATACTGTTCTTGTTGAACTTCCGGCAATTACTCCTGTTCCTTGTGAAGCGGGTTTTATTAATGTTGAGCAGGCACCAAAATTTCCAATTATTAAATGTGGAATGGTGTTATTTTTTGTAATAGGTATTTCAATTAAATTTCGTTTTGCATCAGTAATTCCTTTTGTAATAGAGGTTATAACATCTTCAGCTTTACCAATACCTACTCCAACTTTTCCTTTTTCATTTCCAACAATTACAATTGCTCGAAAACTTAATTTTTTACCCCCTTTACACACTTTTGTAACTCGACTAATTTGTACAACTTTTTCATTCCACTTTTCTTTTTGTATTCGTGTTTTAGAGTTACGTTTTATTTTTTCTTGATTTTTTGAAGAATTTACCATATTTAATTTTGGTCGTTGATAAATTGTAATTACGTTTTTAAATTATTTACCTGATTTTCCAGCTTTACGTAAAACGATTTCATCGTTATAACGAATTCCTTTACCTTTATAGGGTTCAGGGGGTCGTGTTGCGCGAATTTTTGATGCTAGTACACCGACTTTTTCTTTATCAATACCTGTTATTCTTAAATTTATGTTTGCTTCAACAATAACGTCTATATTTTCGGGAACTATAAATAAAATAGGATGGCTATAACCAACATTTAACGTCAATTCTTTACCTTTTATTTGTGCACGGTATCCTACTCCAATCATTTGAAGTTTTTTTTCAAATTTTTTACTTACGCCAATTATCATATTATTAATTAACGCTCGTGTTAAACCATATTTTTCTTTTCCACTTTGTGTTTCGGCAATTTTTTCTAAAGTAATTAGATTTTCTGTATAACTGACTTTAATTTCTTTCGGAATTGTTTGACTTAAATTTCCATGCGGTCCCTTTACTTGAATTTTTGAATTTTCAAGTGTTATGGTAACGTTTTTAGGAATTTCAATAGGTAATTTTCCAATACGTGACATAATTTTTTTACAAAATAGTTCTTTATTATTAAATTTATGTAATATTTTAATAAATATTGCATAAAATTTCACCACCAATTTTTTGTTCTTTTGCTTGTGTTCCTGTCATTAAACCTTGGGATGTAGAAATAATTGAAATCCCTAAATTACCTAAAATAGTTGGGATCTTTTTATTCCCTGTATAAACCCGTAAGCCAGGCTTACTAATTCGTTGTAATTTACTGATGACCGGTTTTCGATTTTTTCCGACATATTTTAGTGAGATAAGAAGTGAATTTTGAAGATTTGATTCTAATACTTCAATATTTTCTACAAACCCTTCTTCTTTTAAAATTTTTGCGATATTGTTCGTTATTTTTGTGAAAGGAATAATAACTAATTGATGTTTAGCATTATTTGCATTTCGAATTTTTGTTAACATATCGGAAATTGTATCATTTACCATTAGTAGTACGTTTTTTTAATACATAATTTTTATTTACGAAATGGAAGACCCATTTGTTTTAAAAGTGCTAGACCTTCAATTGAGTTTTTTGCTGATGTTATTATAGTAATATTAAAACCAAGCATTTGGTCAACATTATCATAGTCAATTTCAGGAAATATTAATTGATCATTTATTCCAAATGTATAGTTTCCAAATTTATCGAATTTTTTTGGATCTAAACCTTGAAAATCACGCATTCTTGGTAAAGCAAGATTTATCAGTCGATCTAAGAATGAATACATACGATTTTTTCGTAATGTCACTGTAATACCTAATTCCATCTTTTCACGAAGTTTAAAACCTGCGATTGATTTTTTAGCTTTTGTTACAATTGGTTGTTGGCCGGTAATTGCTCGAAATTCATTAATACTTTTTTTTAACACTTTTGTATTTTGTGCGGCATTACCTAATCCACGATTGATTTGTATTTTTTCAATTTTTGGGATTTGTTGAATATTCTTATATTTAAAATTTTTTTTTAAATATGGAACAACTTCAGTAGTATACAAATTTTTAAATTTTTGTACCATTTATTATTTTTTCTTTATGAAATTAATTTTTTTGTTTTAGTGAAAATTCGATTTTTTTCTCCACCTTGTAAGCTAATACTTACTCGACTAGCAACTCCATTTTTATCACATAACATCACATTTGAAAGATCTAAAGGTGCATCAAATTGAATAATTTTTCCAACTTCATCTTTTTTTGTTGGTTTTACATGTTTCAATTTTGTGTTAACACCTTCAACAATTACTTTACTTTTTTTATAAAATACACTAGTAATTTTGCTAATTTTTCCTTTATCTTTACCAAGAATTACTTTTACTTTATCCCCAATTTTTATTTTTTTCATATTAAATTTCTTAAAGTACTTCTGGAGCTAATGAAACAATTTTTGTAAAATTTTTATCTCGTATTTCCCTAGCAACAGGACCGAATACTCGAGTTCCACGAGGGTTATTTTCTTTATTTATTATAACCGCGGCATTATCATCAAAACGAATGCTCATACCATCTTTTCTTCGTAAGGTATGTCTTGTTCTAATGACTACTGCACGAATAATATCTGAGCGTTTAATAGGCATATTTGGTGTGGCTTCTTTTACAACTCCAATAATAATATCTCCAATATTTCCATATTGTTTATTATTTCCAAGAATACGAATACACATAATTTTTTTTGCACCTGTATTATCGGCGACGGTTAAATATGTTTGAGGTTGAATCATAAGTCTTAATTAGAAGTTTTCGTTTTATTTAAAATCTGTTTTACTTCCCAACGTTTTTTTCGACTTAAGGGACGTGTTTCGTTAATTGTAACAATATCCCCTAATTGACATATATTTTTTTCATCATGAGCCATAAAACGTTGAGTTTTTTTTAATGTTTTTCCATAAATGGGATGAGAGTATTTATTTTCAACTGCGATGATAATTGTTTTTTCCATTTTGGTACTTACGACAATACCAATTTTTTCTTTTATTGCCATAAATGTTAGATTTTATTTTTCTTATCGGTTATTTTTGTTATTTTTCCATGTAAATAATTGTGCTAGTTCACGTTTTATGTGTTTAAATTCATGTGGTTTAAATGCTTGGCGTGTAGCTTTTTTTATTTTTAGTTGGATAAGTTGACTTGAAAGTAGAAGAATATTTTCATCTATTGTTTCTAAATTTAGATTTTGTAATTCTGTTTTTTTTAAAAAATTCATTTTTAATTAATTTGTTTCACGTATAAGCATTTTTGTTTTTATTGGTAATTTATATGAAGCAAGTTTCAGAGCTGTTTGTGCTAATTCTAGAGGTACTCCACCCAATTCAAATAAGATTGTCCCAGGTTTAATTACTGCTACCCAATAATCTACTGCTCCTTTACCTGCTCCCATACGAGATTCCGCTGCTCTTGCTGTAATGGGTTTATCGGGAAAAATTGTAATCCATAATTTTCCTCCACGTTTAATTGAACGGGTAATTGTTCGACGTGTTGCTTCAATTTGGCGTGATGTAATCCATCCACATTCTTGTGACTGTAATGCATAATCACCAAAGGAAATTTTATTATTCCGGTAAGCTTTACCTTTCATACGTCCACGATGTTGCTTTCTAAATTTTGTTCTTTTTGGACTTAACATAAATTTTTTTTAATTTAATATGTATATAAGTTATAGGGAAAATCAGTTTAAATGATTTCACCTTTAAATAACCACACTTTAATTCCAAGTACGCCATAGATTGTATTTGCTCGTTTTTCAGCATAATCTATATTTGCTCGTAGTGTTTGTAATGGTACACGTCCTTCTCGAATCCATTCTGTTCGGGCCATTTCTGCACCATTTAAACGTCCGGCAACTTGAATTTTGATGCCTTTTACTTTAGCGGCTTTTGCACGTGTAATTGCTTGTTTTAAGGCACGTCGGAAGGCAACTCGATTTTCTAATTGTTCAACAATATAGTCGCCAATTAACATTGCTTCGGCATCCGGATTTTTAATTTCAGAAATATTTATGATAATTGTTCGCTTTGAGATAAGTTTTTGTAAACTTTGATAAATTTTTGTTAATTCGGAGCCCGATTGTCCAACTAATAATCCGGGTCTACCACTTGAGATGATTACTTCAATTTTGTTGACATTACTGTTTCGTTTTATTTCAATTTTTGAAATTCCGGCATGGCGACTTTTTTTTTCAAAAAATGTTCTTATTGCTGTATCTTCTTTTATTAGTTCAGGATAAGTATTAAATTGTGAAAACCAAATTGAGCGATGTTTTTGTATTGTACCTAATCTAAATCCTAATGGATTTACTTTTTGTCCCAAAATTCAAATCCTTTTTTTAAAAATTTTATGAATGTAATATTAGTTATTGTTCTTTTACTATAATTTCAATATGACAAGTTGGTTTTCGAATTCCATAACCTTGACCTTGTGCACGTGGTCGAAATCGTCTAAAAATAGGTCCTTGATTTGCAAAGGCTTCACTAATAATTAAATTTTCTTTACTTAAATTTAAGTTATGTTCAGCATTTGCAGCAGCTGAATAAATTACTTGCCAGATTGGCCCACATGCTTTATATGGCATAAATTCTAGTAACATTAAAGCTTCTTTATAACTTTTTCCGCGTATTTGGTTTAACACGCGTCGTACTTTTCGTGGTGACATACGAATATAGCGTCCAATAGCTTTTGTTTTTATGTTATTGTTTTGATTACTTTCCGTCATAAAATTGAGTTATTTATTTTAACGTCTTGCTTTTTTATCACTTTTAATATGTGAACGAAATGTTCTTGTTGGGGCAAATTCTCCTAATTTATGTCCAACAATTTGTTCTGAAACAAATATTGGTACATGTTGTTTTCCATTATAAACAGCAATTGTATGCCCTACCATTGAAGGAAGTATCGTTGATGCTCGTGACCATGTTTTAATAGTAGTTTTTTTATCTGTGTCATTCATTTTGTTAATTTTGGTTAATAAATGATATGCTACAAAAGGTCCTTTTCGAAGTGATCTACTCATCTTTATTTTCTTCTTCTCACAATATAAATATCACTAGATTTTTTCTTTTTTCTCGTTTTGATCCCTAGTGCTGGTTTACCCCATGGGGTCATAGGTCTTTTTCGTCCAATTGGCGAACGGCCTTCACCTCCTCCATGAGCGTGATCACACGGGTTCATAGCAACCCCACGTACAGTTGGCCGAATTCCTAACCAACGGGTACGTCCGGCTTTTCCAATTGTCATATTATTATGATCATTATTACCTAATACACCAATTGTTGCAGAACATTCTTTTCGAATTAGTCGAATTTCTTTTGAAGGTAATCGTAATGTTACATATTTTCCTTCTTTTGCAAGAATTTTTGCACTTGTTCCAGCTGCACGCACAATTTGCCCACCATGTTTAGGTGTTAGCTCAATATTATGAACATCAAGTCCTAATGGAATATATTCTAATTTTAAACTATTTCCGATTTCAATTTCAGCGTTTTTCCCTGAAGAAATTATACTATTTAATTTCAAATTTTGAGGATATAATATGTATCTTTTTTCACCATCTTCGTAATGAATTAGAGCTAAGCGAGCATTTCGGTTTGGATCATATTCAATTCCGACAACTCGTCCGATAATATTTTCTTTATTACGTTTAAAATCAATTTGACGGTAAAGTTTTTTATGTCCACCTCCACGATGACGAATAGTGATACGTCCTTGATTATTACGTCCTTTAACACGGTGATTTGCACAAATTAAAGATTTTTCGGGTTTGTGTTTTGTAATTTCATTAAATGAGGATACACCTCGATTTCGTGTACCTGGTGTATTTGGTTTAAAAATACGAATAACCATATAAGTTTATTTTTTTTGGTTAAATTTTTTACATGTCGGGGAATAAATTAATATTATCCCCTTCTTTAAGAGTTATAATAGCTTTTTTATATTGCGGCTTATAACCTGAAAAGCGACCAACAGTGCGTTTTTTTCGTGGTGTTAATAAAGTATTAATTTTAATAATATTCACATCAAATATAAATTCAATTACTTTCTTGATCGTAAATTTATTTGCGCGCTTATCAACCATAAATGTATATGTATTACGTTCAAGTAAACGTGTTGATTTATCACTAATGACGGGATATTTAATTATATCTAACATTGTGCGTAAATTTTTATCTGTAGAATCATTATTTTTCATTACAATACGTCTCCTTGATAACTTGGAATGAGGATTCGTCAATGATAATTTGTTTAGCTTTAGCGAGTTCAGTTAAATTTAATTGATTGGCAAGAATATATTGAAAATGTTTTAAATTACGAATCGATAATTGTAAATTTTTATTTGGTTTTGAGGAAATTATTAATGTTTTTTCATCTTTATCCATTACTTTTAAATTTTGTAATAAATTTAAAGTTTTTGGGTTAGTGAATTCTAATTGATTAAAAACTAGAAATTGATTATGTCGATTATACAATAATGTGCGTAAAGCTAACTGTTTTTCTTTTTTATTTATTTTTTTGATTATATCACGTGGTTTCGGGCCAAATGTTACTCCACCCCCTTTCCACAGAGGTGAACTTTTTGAACCTGCTCGTGCGCGTCCAGTACCTTTTTGTTTCCAGGGTTTGCGTCCCCCGCCATTGACTTCACTTCGTGTTTTTGTCGAACTAGTAAATTGTGATCGATTTTTTGCCGCCGTTTTTATAGCGCGATGAACGATGTATTTTGCTTTCTCTGCAACGTTTAATGAGAAACTTTTTGTCTCTAAAGGTTCATTTTTTGCCGTCAGACTATTTAATACAGTATATTCAAATGTTTTAATAACCATTTAGTTTATTTGATGATGAGCTAAATTTCTAAATTTTTTATACGCGCTTAGTTGGTTTTATACTTAAAAGATTTCCTGGTTTCCCGGGTACAGCTCCTTTAATAATTAGTAAATTTTCCTTTGTATCAATTTTTAAAATTTTAATATTTGATACAGTTATTTGTTTTCCACCTAATCGTCCTGCCATTTTTTTTCCTGGAAATACCCGGCCAGGTGAAGTACCTTGGCCAATTGAACCTGGTTCTCGATGATTTTTTGAACCATGTGTCATGGGGCCACGTGTAAAATTGTGACGTTTTTGTAATCCAGTAAAACCTTTTCCAATAGATTTTCCACTAATATCTACAAAATCACCTTCATTAAAATTTTGAACATCAATTGTTTGGCCAAGTTCAAAATCTTGAATATTTGGTACATTATATTCTTTAAGATATTTCAGTGGTCCGGACTTAGTTTTTTCTAAATGTCCGCGTTCGGGTTTTGTTAATTTAGTAACTTGTTGGTATCCAATTTGAATAGCTTCATAGCCATGTGTTGCTAATGTTTTTATTTGTGTAATTTTACAGGGTCCAACTTTGATAACTGTTACTGGATTTGCATCGCCATTTTCTGTAAAAATTTGTGTCATTCCGACTTTATTACCTAGTATACCTAACACGAAAGATTCTCCCTTTCCATAATTTGAAATGTGAATATATTATTTTAAGTTTTTCAAAAATTGATTTAGTTTATAATATCAAAAATTATATTTTAAAATTGTCTATTTTGTCTAGTTAATTAAATTTACTTTAATAAATAAATTTTAACTTAAGTTAAAATAGTATTTAAGATATATAAAATTGACTTTCTAAATCTCTCGTATAATTTGCGCTAAGATAATTAAGAAAAATTAAATTTTTAGTTATCTTAACTATATTTCAAAAAATATTTGCCACTTATGTTTTAATTCGAATATTGATGATTTAAATTTTTTATTAACAATTGTAATTCTTAAAATGTTGAAATTTATTGGTCTACTATTTTCATAAGTATAAAATTATGTAATTTTTTATTTTATATTAGTCAAATAAAAATTTACAGTTATTTTTATTTTAATTTGTTGTTATTCATTCTTTTTTGATTAGGGAAAATAAAAAGATGAGTTTTTATATTTCGCATACATTGTTTTTTATTTAATTTACAATCTAAATTTAAATTGAGCGCTTAATTAAAAGAGGTTAACTGAATTTGAGTTTTTTACTTGTTTATCCAAATGCTTAATATTAGAAAATACTATTGAATTTGGTCATGAGATTGAATATTCTACAAGAATTTAGTTTTTATTTTTCTATAATTTTTGTTTGAACTAATTTATAGTACGAGTTGTTGATTAATTTATTTTAAAAAGCGTTTGTATTAAACTTGTAATTTTTAAATTTTAACGTAAAAATTGATTAATTTAAAAGATTTTAAATTAAAGAAATATATAGTAATATACTAATAAAAATAAAAATCATACTACGTTTAAAAAATATTATTTTTAAAATTTAGCTATTGACATTTTAATGTTGGTTTTGTTAAGATTGAGTTGTGGAAGTTAATTACTATTAATAAAAAACATTTAGGAAACATTTAGAGAGTTTGATCCTGGCTCAGGATGAACGCTGGCGGTATGCCTTACACATGCAAGTCGTACGAAAATTTTTTAAATTTTAGTGGCGGACGGGTGAGTAACGCGTGAGAATTTGCTTTTAGGAGGGGAATAACAATTAGAAATGATTGCTAATGCCCCATATGCTTTATTAAGTGAAAAGGATTATATCCGCCTAAAAAGAAGCTCGCGTCTGATTAGCTAGTTGGTAAGGTAAGAGCTTACA
>Ga0209302_10000044_pt1 | contig 82118 bp, 25 predicted proteins | sample ArcOceMetagenome_2_FD_187445 | JGI IMG/M metagenome (GOLD analysis project Ga0209302, IMG submission 187445) | Marine eukaryotic phytoplankton communities from Arctic Ocean - Arctic Ocean ARC135M Metagenome (SPAdes) (version 2) | ecosystem: Environmental > Aquatic > Marine > Oceanic | place...
CAATCTCCACAACAATCCCCACAACAATCTCCACAACAATCCCCACAACAATCTCCACAACAATCTCCACAACAATCTCCACAACAATCTCCACAACAATCTCCACAACAATCTCCACAACAATCTCCACAACAATCTCCAAACCAATCCTCCAAACCAATCCTCCAAATCAATCACCCTGTAATTATAGAGGCAAGGTTCTCCATCTTTTAAAAATATTCTATAAAATTGAACAATATTTGATGTAACACTTAATATAAATATAAAATAAGAAGCAATGCAAAAACTTTTCACAATTCCTCTTACCAAAGCCACTGTAATCAAACGACCTTCGGCCTTTTGTAAAACACCGTATGTTGCAGACGTTTATGTAGACGGAGAAACGGAAACCACAATGGCACACACAGCAGCACTGGGTTGTTGTGGGTTGGCCGATAAAGAGGCAACAGTGTTAATGGAAACCAACACAAATCCAAAAAACAAGTGCGCATACAAAATCCGTGTAAGTAAAATAACAGAGCGAGACCAAACATATTTGGTGGGTATAGATCCCAAAACCGCAGAAAAGATAGTAAGCAAATCACTAGAATATAACTTGATTACCACACTGAAAGACCATAAAAGCGTGGCGGCAGAAAAGAAATTTCTAAATTCCCGATTTGATTTTGCGGGAATAGATGCAAACGACAAACCCTTTATATTAGAGGTAAAAAATGTGCCATTGGCGGATTATGTGGATTGTTTGGCAAAAGAGAAGAAGCATATGGACTTTTCGCATATACCAATAAACAATAAGATTGCCTATTTCCCAGACGGATATAGAAAGAAGGTAAACACAACTGTTAGCCCCCGTGCATTGAAGCACATACAAGAATTGGAAGTATTGGTTTCGCAGGGTTATAGAAGTATTTTATGTTATGTTATTCAGCGCACGGATGTGACTTCGTTTCAGCCGTCAAACATCGACCCGATATACAAAGAGGCGGTAATCAAGGCCCACCATAGCGGAGTGGAAATCATAACAATTGTAGCGTCTTGGGATGAAGAAGGGAATGTACATTTTGTAAAAGATGATCTACCAATAAATATTCCATAAATATTCCATAAATATCCAAGTCAGGTTCTCCATATTATAAAAACAAACCCAAAAATATAAAAATAAAAAGAGGTGTTATATGTTTTTTAATGTTATAGGTTTGATATATTTTAAAAATTTAGAGAAGCCATTAATAAAAAAAATATACAGGTAATGTATAATGTCCAAGTCTCTCTGTAAAGGAAAACGTGTAAAAACCCCTAACCGTTGTAAAAAAGTCCGTGGTTGCAAGGTGGCAACGGGAAAATCGCGTACATTCTGCCGCAAAATCAAAAACAAAACCACTGGCGTGAAGAAATCAAAGACTGCGAGAAAGACGGTGAAGCGTAGAAATTAGGTGATCCATTTACAATGGATACAATAATGGAACGGTTGCTGCTGTTAGAAAGTGAGTATAAATATATAATAATGAATCAATGGTAATGCAAGGTTCTCAACATTAAAATATAATAACCCTATAATTTATTATATTTATGGAAAATACATCACCACATATATTTACAAAAATATATGAAATAATGGATCATTTCGAAAGCTTATGTGATGATAAAGTGCCAACCGAAAAAAAATACAAAGACGATGACGATTTTTTTTCATTTATATTCCAGAATGTCAAAGAGGTGGACAGGAATGAAGGAGTACGCCAAGATGCCCCCCCGACAGAATCAACAGAAACAAAAACAACCCAAATAGAATCCCCCACTGCGGGTTCTGGTTCGCAATGCCCCGAGGTGGAAAATGAAGAGACAATCGTGAATGCGTATATAAAAAAATGTTACAAAAAAATAGTATTAAAATGTCATCCAGATAAAAACAAAACATCACACGGATCATCAAAAATATTTGTGAGATGTCAGGAGTATTACAATAACAAATTGCTTATCGGTTTATTATACATATTTTATTTATATAGCATTACGCCCCCGGAGCCATTAAATACGATAGACCCCAACACATTATGTAGTAAAACCCAAACCATAATAAATAGAATGGCCAAAGAAATATACATTATACAAAAAAAGATCGCAGCGTTACGCAAGTAAACACTTCATTATATTATATGATATGTTTAAATTATATAATATATATTATATAGTATTATATATAAATGAATAATACCACAAAGCACGTAGAAAATCACAAGAGTGATTTGTATGCAGAATTAAATAAGCATGCAACAGATTCAGCAATTTATGTAAAACAATTGTTGGACAATTCAGATAATTTGGAAAATAATGTAATAGTAAATAATGTAATGCGTAGTCACAAAAAAGAAAAGGCCCTAATAATGTTAGAGTGGGTATTATCAAAAAGCGTAGAAGTGATAACAATAGATAAAATCCGTACTTTGTGTATGTAAATCGATTAATATGTATCGATAATATTAAAGCAAATGAATGATAGATTCGTGAACAAACAATTTTTCGACACTATGTGTCACAGATGGTTTGTCGGATTTTTCATTAAACCGTGTTTTTTTACTTTGTGCAGCGCTGCGATATTTCTCGGTGTTCCAAATTTCTACAAAATCGGTTGGTGCAGTAGTTTCGGAAACGACAACAAGGTTATTTTTGCTCCATTTGCGCATAATATCCCAGAATTCTTCGTTATCAAATACATCATATTTCTTGGTACCGGTTCTATATTTAATGGGAAATTTCGTAACAGCATAAGGAGGGTCACAATAAACCATCATATTTTTAGGATTAAGTTTTCGGTAATCTTTGTTAGTAAACTTGACTTTTTGAATAACGGGTCCAATACGGCGCATACTGTTGCCCATTTCTTTACAGAAGTCTTCTTTTTTGCCATTTAAATATTTTTGTGAATATGCGCCGAAATAGCGTCCCCCAAAGCTCATACCAAACCCGACAAATGCTTTATATGCGTTTGGACTATCGAGTAACTTAGCCTCAATGTATTGTTCTTCGCTAATAGAATCGGGAAATTTAAGAGTGCCAGCTTGTACTTCTTTCCACATTTGAATAAGATCGGGATGGTAATCATTTGCCATAAATTTTTTGGCGTTAATCTGTGTCATATTTTTGTATACCCCGAGTGAGCCACAAAAGGGTTCCAAATATCCATTTAAATTATTTTTGTCCCATAAGTCGATTAACACGGGTGAAATATGTTTTCCTAGCCGTTGTTTTCCACCTAAATATTTCATTTAATATATAGTTAGTATAGTTTAAATAAAGGGAAACAAATCGGAATAGTTTGAAAATGTAAAAAATATGTAAAAAATTGAATGAATAATGATTATATATAACGAATATAAATGCCAACAATAATGTCAAAAATCGCCGAAGAAAGTAATGATCCACTATTACATTTACATAATAATTATGGGGTACCGATACATTATTTGTGGGAAATGTGCGGAAACAGTAACAATTACCAGTCATTATTAAAAAATACCACTGAACATACAATACCAAATATAGATGACGAACTAGATGCAGATTATTATAATTTGGGGGAATTGGATGATTGGGTAAGTACGAGTGAAGAAGTTGTGAGAGAAAGTTATTTGGCTGCAATGAAGAAGTTAAAAGCGGAAAGGAAAACGTTGGAGGCGTATAAGAAGTGTGAAAAACAAAATAATGAATTCAAGTTAGAAAAAATGAATGAATTGTGTGATGATGTGCAGCGTCATATATTTGAGTATTTGCCATATGATTTACAGGCGGGGGTGTATATGGAGAATTGGCAAATAATGAAAAAGAAGTTGAATAATATTACGACGGCGCGGTGTTTACGTGGGGTTTGTAAAAACATAGAAAAGAATTATTATGAAAGGCCTAGGCGGCGTGGAATAAATCATCACAGTCGGAAGTTTGAACAAGACCGACGCACACGTGAGTTGCGGCATATATCTAGATTATGGGCGCGACCTATAAATACGCCGGATTCGCAAATATTAGTAGATTTTCGAAATTTAACATTAAAGTCGGCAACAAAAAAGGGGCGATTATATGACGTGGAGTGTTTAATACATTTGTTAATCAATGCAAATGGCAGTAGAAAGGAGGGATTATATAATAGTGCAAAAAAGATGCATTATTTAGGATTTAAGTTGGTGAATGTGATACGCTATTTAACCTCGTAAATAATATGCGAGATATAATATATTTTTTTACGTAATACACCGATAAAGATTTAAATCCGCACACCCCCCGAATGTGGTTATAGGTGTTAATTCATTTAATTCTTCAAATGTGTAAATGACGGGGATAATTGTGACGTTGACTGTGAATATTTAATAAGGTTCTCTATAATAATAAAAATAATAATAAAACCAATAAATAAAAGGGATGACGCTAATAAAAGAAGTCGAATAACACTGGGTCTACTGGGAAACATTATATAATACAAAAATATTTTTATTATACAATAAATTTAATTGTAAGGACTAATGCCGATAGTTGTTAATATTTCGGCCAAGAACGAAACTTTGAGAGGATTAAAGCCTACGCCGTAGCAAGGTGCGCCATAAACTGTAATATAATAATTATATACGGGAGCAAGTTGAACGGATTGTGTAATTGTAAATTGTCCCGATGATGTTGTATCTTCCACGATTTCCTTGTTTGCTTCTGCCAAGATTTGATTGACTTTTTGTTGGAGCATAGATTTTTCCACAAGGAGTGTAACATTATCAATATGTAGATTGACAGAGTGAAATGCGGTAATAAGTGTTTCTTTTGCCAACGTAATAAAGAGACTAAGTGCCTCATCGGTAATAATATTTTGCAAGTCGGTAACTTGGTCATAAAGGTTAACATATGCAGTATGTGAGCGATTAATAACGTGATAAGTTTGAGACGACGCTGGGTTACCATAGTCAGTTTCGATTTTGCGAAGTAATTCCAAATAACTATCCTTAACAAGTTGTAGGTCGGCACTATTAACAATACGGTCAACAAACGTAATTCGGTCCACAAATTCAGTTCTGTCTTGATAAATGACGCGGTCCAAATATGCGACGCGGTCCAAATATTCAATGCGGTCCAAATATTCAATGCGGCTCAAATATTCAATGCGGTCCACAAATTCAATGCGGTCTACAAATTCAACACGGTCTACATATTCAACACGGTCCACATATTGCACCACAATTTTGGTAACAATTTTTATAACTTCCTCGATAATATCGCGTGTTCGTATAGAAGAAGAACTAAATAAATTAACCGGATGATAAATGAGTCGTGTACTACCGGAAGTAACATTATTAGTAAATAAAGATTTGGAAATCATATATAGTGACAAAATAAATTATCCTGCATAAGAGAACAAACAAATGTGTGATTTAATTTCTGGATGAGATTTGACAATTTCATTAAAACTATGGTGAACGACATAATTATTTTGTTTTAAATAAATAAGAAAATGCGGAAGGTCTTCGGGTGTCATATAATTCGAAGAGTTATAATCATTTTTCAACACAGCATAGATGCATTCACTTGGGTAATTTACAAATTCAGATAACTTTTGATTTTTCACGTGTTGTATATATTGTGCAAGTGGGCCATTGGGAATGCAGTTAAGTGATAAAATATTAGTATATAGTTTAGTGTGTGGATTTAAGAAGGGTTGTTTAAACAAATAAATAAAACTGTTTGAAACGTTCATTATAAATATATATAGAAATAAATATAAAGCGAGCACGCCTTTATATAGTGTGTGTGTATGTGTATAAGTAAACAATTCTCTCTCATAGCTCAGCTGGTTAGAGCGTGCGACTGTTAATCGCGAGGTCATAGGTTCGATCCCTATTGAGAGAGTTTTGCGCACGGATGCCCGAGTGGTCTAAGGGGGCAGACTTAAGATCTGCTATCATAATTGGTGCGTGGGTTCGAACCCCACTCCGTGCAAAAAGAATGTGTTTATTTATATGTGTGTTGTATGTGTGTATATGTGTGTGGTCTCATGGTCTAATGGTTATGACTTCAGACTTTGAATCTGACAACCGGGGTTCGATTCCCCGTGGGACCTAGTTCGCAGTCATAGCTCAGTTGGTTAGAGCGTCGGTCTTATGAGCCGAAAGTCCTGGGTTCAAGTCCCAGTGATTGCACCAATGTAGTCCCACATAGTCTAATGGTAAGGATATGGCCCTTTCAAGGCCGAGGTCGGGGTTCGATCCCCCGTGCGGGAAATCTCTCATAGCTCAGCTGGTTAGAGCGTGCGACTGTTAATCGCGAGGTCATAGGTTCGATCCCTATTGAGAGAGAATGGGATATAAAAATGTTCGCCTCCTCGTGGTGTGTCCTGGAAACGACAATGTCGGCTAAATGAACAAAGATGGAAACATCGAATGGGTATTGGCTTTATAAGGGTGTTGGGTGTTTGGCTTTATAAGGGTGTTGGGTGTTTGGCTTAAAGGGTATTGGGTATTGGGTGTTTGGCTTATAAGAACGACAAAATGTCGAAAAGGTTTTTGGTAGGGTTAAGGGTTAAGGATTAAGGGTTAAGGGTAGAACGACAAAAAGTCGAAAAGGTTTTTGGTAGGGTTAAGGGTTAAGGGTAATGGTTAAGGGTTAAGGGTAGAACGACAAAAAGTCGAAATGGTTTTTTGATAGGATTAAATGGTTAAGGGTAAATGGTTAAGAGTAGAACGACAAAATGTCGAAATAGATTTTGGTGGATGATTTGGGATCAATAATTTTTTATATAAACGCGTTTGTTTATATAAAAACAGATTTAGTAATACATAGAAACATAGCAACATATATTCCATACGCTGTACAAAACAGTAAATGCAAATCCAGGGAGGTAATAAAATGAGTGTTGATAATATTTGTTATATTTATATAAAATTCAGGTTATATATAATTATATAATGAACAAGGTAGAAAGCGAAACATCTATAAAAAGTCCCAAATCAGTACAAATAATGAATATTTGTAATATATTATCGCTATTAATAATGATAACTTGTGTTATGGGGATAATAATTTTACTTTTATTAGCATTTTAAACCCTTGGTAATGAAATGGAATAATGTATTTTATAATTATATAAAATATAAATTTAATATATATTAAATGAATAAACCAGAAATAATAGGTCAGGGATCATATGGTTGTGTATATAAACCATCAATCCAATGTGACGGGACAGTGCCATCTAATAAATACATATCAAAAATACAACTGATAGAGCAGGCAACCAAAAATGAAAAGGGTATTGGAGAAAAAATAATAAAAATAGCAAAATACAGTAAACATTTTGCGCCGATTGTGGAGTCTTGCGAATTAAACATATCAAAAATAAAAGAAAGTGAATTGGATAAATGCATGTTATATGACGAAAACAGTGACTCATCATTTGAGTCAAATAAAATAAAATATGTTGGAAAACATACTTTATCCGAATCATTATATAGTTTGTTAAATAAATATCCCAAGTTATTTATAAGACTATTAATAAAGACAAACGTAGACTTATTAAAATCGGTTTATTTGTTAAATAGTAATAATCTAATTCATATGGATATTAAAGAAGACAACATAATGCTGAAAGACAAAGACAGTGGTCCGATAATGATAGATTTTGGAATCTCGTTTGACGTATCATCATATGAAGATAAAAACACATTTTTCACATATGGTTATGATTACCCTCCTTGGTGTTTCGAAATAACAATGATATCATATATGATAAATAAAAAAGGAGAAAAATGGAAAGAAGAAATAGTAAGCGAAGAAGAAGTAAATAAGGTAATAGAAGATTATTTGGGGTATAATAAAGTATTTATTGGAAAAAAAGACACAATGAAACCTCTATTAATGGAATTCGTAAGTCCGTATATAAACAAGAATTATGAATCATTATACGATGAATGTTTAAAGACTGTCCAAACGTGGGATAGTTATGGACTATGTGTAATGTATTATCGTATGTTATTATCGTATGATTTAATAGATGATAGAGCGTTATATAATTATGTGTCAATATTAAAATCCGTAATATATAGTAATCCAGTAAAACGTGCATCAACAAAAGAAATATTGAAACGCATAAAAAATGAATTTAATATGAATAGTATAAATGCGAGCAAGAAACAAATATCAAAAAAGATAAATACAATGGAGAAGAAGAAACGAGATAAGATAGAAAAAAAGGTAAGACAAAGTTATGTGGATGATTTGGAACAAACAAAAGTTTATATTGAATTACAAAAGCAAAGTATAAAATAATTACGGAGATTGGTTATTATTATAATCAGTATTACACATATCAAACAATATATCAAAATCAATACTATTAATGGTGTCGGTAACCGAAAGATTAAATTTAGCATCCAGTAAATATTTATCAATAACAAAAGTAGAATTTAATTCGATATATCGACCGGGAATTTTACCAAACTCTTCTTTATATGTATTTAACGTTTCGTTATGAAATTCCGGAACTGGTTGATTATCGTTGGTGTCATTATTCAGTGACCCGTGCAATGTGATATCAAGCTCGTCTTTGTGAATCATTTTGTCAAAAATATAATGTGCAAATTGAAGTGTTGTGAAATCCATAAACGATTTATTCATATTACGCGCCGACATTTCGTATTTTTTTAATACGGGAGTTAGTTTTGTCACGAGTAAATATTTGTTATATTTGCCAAGAATGGGTTTCCAGGAATCGTGTTCGCTACTATTTTTAAGATTAACGCAATGAATTTGTAAACTATCTATAATTTGGAGGGATAAAACATTTGCACAATGCTTGTATTTTTGAAAACACCTAAAAAGTAGGTCACACATAATATATAATATATATTTTTACATAGAAATATATATTTAATCAATTTTACACCTTTGAATATATATATCATTCATCGGTAATGTTTGACTTAGTTGCATTTTATTTTATAAAGTAATTGGTCAAACATGTTCTGGTCTTTCCATAAAGAGTATAATGCATTTTCATTATTGCCCGATAGACATTGTATTTTGTTGTTGTATAAATGATTACGTAAACCATTGTCAAAATACAAAAAATCACAAAAATTCCAAAAAACCAATTTCTGTGGATTTAAATTCAACTTATAAATATATTCAAATGTGGATTCAATATGTACACCTTGCATAAAAACAAGTGTCTGGTCTTCAATGTTACCCTTTTGGGTTTCGAAAAAAGATTGCATTAATAAATAAATGGGTAAATGAATTTCACAAGAAGTATAACAATCATATTGTAATTTTTGTTTCAAAACAATTGCGGTGGCATATAAGGTATCACATTTATGTAAATTTATCCAGATGGGAGTATTTGTACATAAAAACAAACGTTTGTATGCTTTATTTGAAAAATGGCTAAGAAAATAGCTCATACCAAGAATATTATAAAACACATCATTATTGTTATGAAAGTTTTTACAACTTAAATCGATAAAAATAATAAAGTCTTTGGGTGAAAATATTTTTTTATAAAAATTTATACATTGGTCCCATTTTTTATTTAATAAATCATAAATGTGAGAGCTTTCGTGAACGTCATTGTTTAACAATTTAAACATTGTTTTCATAATTGCGCCAGGGTTAAATGCGTTATGAATAATGTGTGAATATTTTGTAATATGTTTAGTTTTATAAAACGTGTCTAATTGTAGCTGTTTACTTGTAAAGAAATAAAAGTATTTTTCCAAGTTTTTTTCCGTACTGTCAATGAAGTCGTAATTTTTAGCACACAATTGTTGTTCACAGGTATAAGAATGGTTTGAAATAAATTTGCGAAAAAAACAATGAGCATCATTTTTATTTTTGTATTCATACTTAGAAATGTTAGAAAATTCCATAGCGTACAATCGTGACAACCATTTAAATTTGGTTTTTTCGCGCGGGACCCATTTAGTTAGAAATCGGTTTTGCTCATATTTTAAAAGAAGGGATACGTGTATTTTGACGAGTAAAGAAATAAGTGGGTGATGTTTATCGAGTGTTTTCTCATAAATATAATTACACAAATATTTAAAGTCGCAATACGAACCAAAGTAATCATTCGTCAAATGTTTATGTAAAAAAACGGAACATCGTTCTTCAAATAAGCAATAATAATAATAAATCATAATGTAAAATTGTAATTTTTGCCCCTTACCCTTTACTGTATTTCGTACATACATAAAAAAATGTTCTGTACGTTTAAATAATATATTGATTTCATTCGTATATGTGTCTTTGTGTTGGTGAATGATGCTTAAATAATTGGAAAATGCATTTTCGAAAAGTATTTTATTTTCAGGACGTATAATATTAAAGTCAAACACAACAAGTTGTTCATATAAATAATCAAAAATGGCACTTTGTGTATTAAGTGGTTTATAAAATATTTCTGAATTTGATTGCATATTATAAGAATATGAGAACAACTATTTAAATCGTTTAATTATTTATGTTTTCGTGTATAAGGTTGTTGTGATCCCGAAAATCTCACCTTTTTCGTAGCACACGTATTTATTTTTGATTTTAAAATAGATTTGGGTTTTTCTTTATAAAAAACAAACAATGAGTTTATATCGTGAAACAGTAAGAGAGATTCATTAATAACAGCATCGTTACAAATACTGATTTCTTTGAGGTCATTATTAAAATATTTTTCCCAATCATTATCATTGTGTATATTTTCAATATTGTCGGGTTTACAGTCAATATTATAAGATAATATTTTATCAAAAAAGAATTTTGTATTGTTATTAAATATGCAATGTTTCGAAATAATAGTCATCAGTTTATCTTTTGCAATCATAGAATTGCAGGTATTGTAATTTTGTTTTTTTATTTTGATGATTTCATTTTCATTGTCAACATATAAAAAATAGATACAAATAAATTCTTGAACCGTAGGAGTAACATTATTTTCTTTCTTGAACATAGAATCGTAGTTGTTCCAATAATTCATATTTAAATACTAAATACAAATAAAAATGCAATATTAAACCTATATAAAAAAATAAAAGTAAGTATACTGACGTCAATAATCAATAGTTTTGAAACAGTTAAAGACAAATATATAAAACGTATAAAAAAATATATATTTGAAAGAGTGTTAAATTGGAATTTGCGTACTCAAAATAGAATTGAAACCAAATTGGCGTTTGTTTTCAATTAATAAAATGTATTAGTGGTATTAGAAAGCAGTGTAACTGGTATATATTAAACACTATTATACATCAATGCGTATAAGTAAAATTGATTAGAATAGTAACAAAAAAAATATATTAATAAATGTCTAACCAAGAATATTGTATACCACGGGTAAAGAATGGTTTTTCAAATAAATATATAGAAAATACATTTGAAAAATTACAAATAGGGGTAATAGAGAAAGTGATTTGTTTACCTTTAAAATATGATAACAATTATAAAAGAGTTATCATAAAAGTAAATATACAGGACGTAGTAAAAATAGACACATTATCTTACATAACAAATGAAATAAATATCAATAAATATTTTAAATTGGTACATGGTTTTCCGGAATATTGGCGCGTTTATCTCAATCTTCCGCAAAAACAAAGGTAAAATATTTTTCAACAAGAGGATGTACCCCGTGAAAGCTGATTTTTTTCTGTTGTTGAAAAATACAACAATATAAAGATGTTTGGTCTGCATTTCGTATTTCTCGTGAAAATATGTCATCAATATTACTGCATATTTCATTTGTTTTTTGTATTTCATTTTTGATATATTCCTTTTCTTGATATAAATTCGAGATATAATTGGGTTCATTGCCTTTCTCTTCATTTTTATTTAAAAGGACCTGTTTTAATTGTTCTCTAATATTTTTGAACTTATATAGTAACAAATTTTTATGGTGATCCATTTTGCGTAATAATGTAAATATATTGACTTGATAAATAATGGGATATAGAGTGCGGGCTTCTTTTGGAATAAGCATTTTCAGCCCATCTTTAATTTCCCCTATTTTGTTTTCGTGAAAATTTATTTTATCATTGTATTCATTATTTTCAATATACGAATGCATATTGTTACCAATTAATTTCAACGATGTTTCTATTTTATCGTATTGGTTACTTAAATGCATAAACGATTGAGAATGTGATTCATATTTGAAATAACTTATCATAGAAATAAGAAGTAATATAATACTATTTAATGCAGAACTAATATTATTTCCCCAACTATAATTTAAAATAAATGGAGAACTAATGGTATTGACTGTACTGATTAATATCGTAGGAACCATTAAGAAATTAAGTTTATGTTTACTTAGTTGAGAACAAAATGCATACAGATGTTTTTGACCTTTCACATAAGTAAGAAGAATTTCGAGTTTATTGGTGTGTGTGTTTGCATAATGAGTATCAAAGTTATGTCCTATTTTTTCAATATCTTCATCTGAGCTACTATTATGATCGTTAAAACTCGTTTCGGATAGATTGTCAAAATGGTCATTGTTCTCCATATAAAAATTGAAAGATATAAAAAATGAAAAATAAAACAAAAAGATGGAGTTAATCGAAAAAAAAAAATTCAATAATTTTAAAAAGCTTCAAAATAAGCATATTTTATTGACAACCCGATTTAACAATGATACGTGGAATATAAATGAAAATTATAGAATACAACAATCAATAAAATGTGTATATTGTAGTCCACACATGGTATGTAAAAACATTGCACCGTCGTCATTATTGTTTATATTGGAAATGCATAATGATGAAAATAAAATAAAAGGAATTGGATTAATACGAAATAAATTTGTAAATTACAAACATAATGCGTATGATAATATGATGTATAATCGTTTTAATTATATTGGCCAAAATTATATTTCCAGAGGAGAGATGAATGTGGAGGAGCAAATGTTTATGAAATATTTAGATTTTACGTGTTTTAAAGGAAACAGACATTTAAAGCGTGGTCAGGGTTTTACACGATATCCCTTATTACATTTATATAAATGGAAAGATAAAATAGATTTAGTAAATTATGTTCGTTTTATGTTTAAACGTCGTATGGAATAATATATGATTAGGCAAAAGCATAAAACAAAAACCTAATTATATATTAAATGAACATACAAGATTATAGTGATGATGAATTAATTCAAACAATGAATTTAAATGATCCAAGTGATAGAGAATTAGAGGCAAGAATAATTTCTTTAATCGAAAAATATAAAAATAATAATACGGAAATGGCAACATTTTTTGATCAAGTATATGACCGTTTTTTTGGAAACACGAATGATGAAGAACGCGGAATATCCGACAATGATGACAAAGAAGACGAAGAAGACGACAAAGACGAAGAAGACGAAGAAGACGAAGAAGAAGGGTTTGAAACATTAGTTACTGAGGATACGATAAACAATGAAGGAAAAATAATACGTAGTAGTGATATTAAATCATATAATGAGGAACCAAAGAAGATTAAAATAGTAAAAAATATACAAGATGGAGAACTCACAAACCAGAAATCACAGGGGCAAGACATAACCGGCACGGCCCAAAATATAGACATAACAAAGCAAGTAGATGTTATATCGGGCAAAGTAAATCCTTTATTATTGCAAACGATAAAGCGTGTAATAAGTATTGATAGTCAGTATAGGAAAAACACCACAGGTCTTTCTACTGAGTTTACATTTAATTTATCGGATCCATTAAAAGATGTGGTGTCATTAAAATTATATTCAATAGGAATTCCATATACGTGGTATACAGTAAATAATAATTTCGGTTCAAATTTTTTCTTAATACAGGGTAATTCCCCGGGTATAAATGATGCAACACTAAATGACGTAATTAATTTCAATATTCAAATAAAGTCGGGAAACTATCGCGCACAAGAATTCGTAGATACAATAAACGCGTCTTTAAATACATCGTTATCAAATGTGAGTGATATGAGTTTTGGAAACCTAACAACACAAACGCATATAGAATACAATTCAAATCGCGCAAGGGCAACTATGAATTTGTTTTTTGAGAAATTATATAATGAGTCGAGTTATGTATTTGAATTTCCAAGCTGGACAACGCCAAATGATCCCACATTACCGGGCCCTCGCATCGAAAGTGTTCCTGGATTTCTGGGATTTAATAATACAAATTATTATTTTAACCAGATACATTCATTACGTAATATAGAGAGTACAACCAATTTTTCGGCTCAAACATTTACATTAAATGACACAAATAATTTTTTTACGATTTACAAGTATATTGGTCCGGATCCTTATAACGCGTCCACTTCTACAATAGATACGAGTTTTAATGTTAGTTTGGGATTAACTGATGGTAGTTATTCACATATTGATTTGGAAAATGCATTATCTAATGCATTAACAACACATAACAAATTAATAAATTCTTCAATTGTGCGAACACTGATTGATTCGGGATTACAGATTAACAATGCAAATTATTATTATAATATGACAATAAACTTTGATAGAGACACTACATCCAATGTATTGTATTCCAAACCATATATAGAATTTCCAGACGAATCTGCATTATCAATCGATAATCGTATATGGACAGACATATCGTCGTGTTTTCGCTATGCAGACCTAAGTTATGATATGGTAGAATTTGTTTCAGAAACTGCAACACTGGATCAACAAGAAGAAAATCCTGTAATAATAAATGATCTGTCATTTGAAATTAATTGTATTAAACCTGGATTTGATTTACCGATAAATGATTATTCGATTGGCATTTCAAATTCGGACGCAAATGGATATAGTTTGACACAATTTACGAATACGTTTAATAATAGTCTAAATCAAATGTTTGAATCAAGTATTACGACAAACGACCCGCAAGGTGAAATAGTAATTGATAATTCGAAATTTACATTGAATCCTGATGCAACACTAAGCCTTCAAATAGATATAAATAAAACATTTATAAAAACCGATTATAAGACAGATTTATCAATTAACACTGTTATCAATACGACAGCAGAAGATATATCATCTTGTTTATTAAATAAGCTTAACTTTATTGATACATCTTTAAATGACCATACTCAAATAATGACTTCCGGAACTGTTAACCGTGATGCTGCGGGTATTTCTTTTTTTCCAACACCCCCGAATGATATAAATGACAATAAATTCTTACGCAATTCGTTTGTATTATCAGTTAAGCCTACACAGCCCGAAAATAGTGGAAGCCAATACTCGCCAATTTATACAATAGATATGAAAGATTTTTTACCTTTGGATTTTTCATATAATAATGCTTTATCACCCGCTGCGGAAAATATAATAGATGCACGAATAGATACAAATGGAGTCGTATTTGGAAAAATAAGTAACGATAACACTGCTCAAACAATTGAAATGATGCAGAAAATGCCAGCATTTTTTAATAGAATGTTTGAAAATTTCACAGATAATGACGGACAACATGTACTAAGTGGAACAACATTATCTGCTGAGGCAGATGGTGATAACTTTTATTATACATTAAGTATAAATGTAAACAAAACACTCAACGAAGATGCATATCAATGTCGGTTTATCGATTCATCATTTGGACTAACGAATGGTGACAAATCAGCACTGAGTCATTTAAATTTTGATCCCCGTCTGGTATACAATCCAACATCGCCATCAGCGAATACAGGTAATATAACATACGATTCAAGTGTAAATTTTGTAGATATGTCAAGCATTGTATTACCAAATCAAGAATTAATACGAAGTACAATATTATCTACCGAATCAGTGAACATTAAAAAAATAATTATAAACAATACAAATAATCGTTTTAACATAAAACCACATCAACATATCCAAACGTCTGGAAATGAAAATGACATATCATTTTATATCGCAAATGGGTATTACAATAGAAATCAATTAATAACGGAAATAAACAATACATTGGAATATTCAAATACATCAGTAGGTGATACGACTGGTAGTAGTATTCGTTTAATAGATAAAACCGTAAATGGAAATATAAAACAGTTTGCAAAAATTCGCATAAATGTGCGAAAGGATTATAGCGCAAAAGATTTGAAAATAATATTTTATGACAAAGAAACATTTGTTAGTTGTTATGCAGGGGTAAGTAGTGTGCGCAATACAACCCCTGATGCTACGTTAGGATGGTTATTGGGTTTCCGTAAGAAGAAAATATATGAATTAAATAATAATGATTCAAGTATTGTTAATTATACGTTTACCACAACAAATAAAATAACAAGTATTGAAGGCGATACAACAGTAACAACCGACTTGTATAACAAATTATTCATTGTAATTGATGATTACAATCAAAATCGATTAAATGATGGATTAATAACAAATGTAGATGATACAAATAGTGTACCATTACCGTCTTATGCAACACGAAATAGTGTTATATGTGACCCAATAACAAATAATGAAACATTTGATTTAAATGAAGTCAACCCAACGACATTTAATCGACTAACTCAAAATAAAATGTATAGTTATAATGCAATTCAGGAACAACAATTAACAACAACGGACCAAACGGGTGCGGCCCCATATGCAAAAGATATATTTGCAGTTATACCAATAAAGGTAAATTCGTTGCAAAATGGTCAAACATATACGGAATTTGGCGGGACATTACAAAGTCAGGAGCGTATTTATTTTGGTCCAGTAAATATTAATCGTATGACAGTTAAACTGATTAGTGATCGCGGCGATGTAGTGGATTTAAATGGTTCGGACTGGACATTTTCGTTAATCGCGGAGCAATTATATCAGTCTTCGACAAAATAAATTCATCTTGTAATATAGTTATGTATAATCACATTGGATTTTGGTCCCCCTTTATAATAATTGGTATAGTTTTTTATAGTATTTATGAATTAACACCATATATGTGGTTATTTTTAGCAATAATCCCTTGTAATATATTTTTAAATAAAATAATGAAAAATATAATCATGGAACCAAGGCCTGAAAATATAAAACCATTATACGAATTTGAGGATTATGATAAATACGACAAATACGGCATGCCGTCGGGTCATATGGGTATGAGTTCGTATGCTACGTTTTTCCATTATTTTCTAACAAAAAATGTATATTTATTATTAACAAACGGATTTTTAACCGCTTTATGTGCGCATCAGCGATATGAAAGCAATTCTCACACATTGGAACAGCTATTTGTGGGTACGTTCTTGGGTGGTTTAATTGCTTATGCTTCCATTTTTTTTATGAAGAAATATTTGAAGCGTACATAATATGTATTAATAATATATATGTCCCAAGGAGATTATTTAAAACATAAAGTAACGGCAACTCTATTGAAAAGTCAATCTACATTACCTGCAATATTAACAGGTGATGCATATACGTCATATAAACGGTTTCAATTAGCAAATACAATAGCGTCAACCAGTACATCATATGAACAATTATTGCAAACAAATAAGCAAACTGTATTTGGTATGGAATTAAATGTATCGGGATGCAGTGAGTTTAAATTGTGTAAATATACAAATACGCGACCAAATAGAGAACTAATGACAATTAATAGAGATTGCCGTAAAACAAAACCTTATGTTAAACATCCACCGGGAAGAAAAACCGCGTGTGATTGTGCACTTAATAGAAGTAAAAGTAGTAACCCTTGTAAATGCGCAACATCATTTTAGAAATGTACACATACACATGGGTATAATTATTCTTAGATATAGTATTTAAAAATAATTAACAGAATTATATTATATGCAAATAATAATAGATATTATATCAAATATATCATTGGTCGCCTTTCCGTTGTGTATAGTATATTTATTGGGATGTGATATACATAAATATATGGAGTCCATAAAAAATAAATTAGAACTATTTGAAAAACATACATATAAACTAATAAATGCAACACATTACAATGATTATTTTATAAAAGTATATCAAAATGCTTTATCGGACGAAGTATGTGATGAAATTATAAAACAATTTGAAAAAAGTGAAATATATGATGGCGTAACCGCGGGAGGTTGCAATCACAATATAAAAAAAACTAAGGATTTTCATTTATCGCATGGTAAATTAGAAGATTGGAAAGAATTAGACACTGCATTATATAGTTCATTGGCAACGCATTTACAGAGATATTATGCCGAAACACAATTAAGACCAATGGAAAATCTCGAAGATACTGGATTTCAAATACAGCGTTACCGTAAAAAAGATGGTCATTATGTAATGCATCACGATGCCAGTCGTGAATTTGATAAATATCGTGTATTAACATTTTTGTGGTATTTAAATGATGTGCCCGAAGGAGGTGAAACGAACTTTTATAATAAAATATGGGTAACACCCAGAAAAGGACAGCTTGTATTATTCCCTGCAACGTGGAATCATGAACATATGGGATGTATGCCAATATCAAATGATAAATATATAGTAACCGGTTGGATTTATACACGTGAGTTGTATGTTGACATGCCGGAAGAAGTAAAAATATATTTACAACAAATGCAAAATAGGGAAGCAATACCACAATCAAATGAAAATATGGAATCTGTAACCAATGAAGAACATAATAAAACAATTGAAACGGAAACAGAAGTCAAAACGGAAATTTAAAATTAATATAATATTATAGTAATTTTAACAATTATAATGACCAACCATTAGTCCCATATGTTGTTGTTTCGTGAACGCCACTGTACATAATAAAGTTAACAACTGTATATTGTGGTCTTCTGTGAGCTCTACTCCCTTCGTTATTTAAACCCATACTTGGTTTTAAATTTACATCTGATGCTTCGACTTGAATACGCGGAAACATTTCTTTCGTACGACCACCAGTTTCGTGATCACCGAAAGCATAAACGCCGTATTTCCAGCCAGTATGGTCATTATTATTATAACTGGAAAGGACCTGCCTTCTGTTACCATCATGCGCAGTATCCTGAGAATTAGATGGTTGTCCGCGTATATTTGTATGCAATGGAATATAACCCAGGTGTGTAGCGTTTGATGAAAAACTGTCCAGAATAGTAGTTTTAGTTGTTGGATAATCTGATTTAGTGGTATCGGTCACACCAGCTAATGCACCCGTCTTTAAAACATGGTCTACCGTTATAGTATGATCTTCGGTTATATCACTTATATTATGGCTATGACTAGCCAATTGAGACACATTACACGTATTATTTCCAAGTTGTCCACTATTATCTACCGTTACACCACTTAGACTAGTATAACTAGTTGCAGTATTTGCCAAAATGGGAAAATTCTCTTTTAAATCAGGTACTTTAAATTGTCCGTTCGGTGTTATTCCGTAAACACCACCGTCATCATTGCCAGTGCCTTGATGTCCTAAAATAGCACCCAAAGCAGGATAATCACTTGTGCTATATGTACTACCATCACAAAGGAGCCATCCACTTGGTACTTTGGCCTTTCCAGCGCAAAACATCATTGTAAATCCAACGGGAAATAATCCATAACCAGGAGAAGGGTTATGTGCATTATATATATCTAATTTTGCACCGGCTCTTGGTGCGGATGTGTTAATACCTACATTACCACTGCTATCGACAACCGAAATGCTGGGTTCGGCCACAAAATGCCCGGCATTAAGTGTGTCTCCATTAGTATTGATAATTTCTAACATATTATCCATTTTTTCGTGATTTACTTTGACAACAATACCAGCAAAATCATTATTACTAAGGGCGACGCGTGAACCTGTACTTATAATCCCAGATGGAAAATTTGCGTTGTTTGAAGTGCCACGGTTTGAAAAAAACGGACCCGTATAATACTTAATTGCTGGACCATCAATACGAAGAGCGTGGCAAGGATTTTTAACACTATTGGATTGATATACTTTGTTATCGAATTCATCATATAATTCCACGTGTGTTCCAATGCAACGTATAGTTCCATTATGCGAATGTCTTGAATAATACACAATCATTGATTGTATATCCGAAACATTGTGGTTTGCAGAGAGGTCTATATCAATAAAAGGATTATATTCACCAGTATTTGACGTATAAGAATCTGTTAGTTTATAATAATCTTCATTATCGTTTACACCACTTGCTATGTATTCATCGGCAAGTGCTGTTGTACCGCTTGCAACACCCCCGTTTGTACTAAGTGCAATATTTGTGCCATTTACCCATACTTGTATTTCAATGATTGATAATTTGTATGTGTCTACTGCTGAACTAGTAGTACCTGTTTTATTTGGCATATACAAACTTTTATCTATAGTGATGTCGTCACCTGTACCACTCCAATTGGAAAACGTCGACGGGCGTTGTTTTTGAACGCGTATTTTGCGAAATTGCTGCACAATTAATGGTCGGTTCGCAACAGGAGTTGTTGTTGATGATTTAACATATGTAGTGTCATTGTATATTTTACTAGATAAATCACTATTTCCTGTACCTGTTGTAAAATGACTACTTGTCAGTGTATTCCACGCCGGACCTTTATACCGATATAAACTGGAAACATTATCCGTAGTAATGGGTAAAGTCGGTTGTGTTACAGGAGATGTATGTAATAATTCATCATTTTCATTGTATAATTGAAGAACTATACCTTGTGTGCGATATATCCAAGCGGCATTAACATTATTAACATGAAAATAAATTAATGCCGCTTGAATATCGTTAATATTATAATTCGCATTTAATGTTATATCTACATAAGGATTTGTTACAGTATTACTTGCGTGAAAATAACTTGTAAAATTACCATCATTAACTCTAGTGTACGGGCCGGTATGAAAAGGTGTACCGCTTACGGTGCCATTTGCTGCAACATTTGTGCCATTAACCCACAATTGGATTTGATATAAACTAATAAATCTAAGATCATTGTTATTAGCTGATGTAGATTCGCGATACAATCGTAATTTACGAAAGGTTCTATTGTTTGCATCTTGAATACTAGAAGATGTTTGTACAAATTGCATACCCTTATCATTGGCCGTATTTACAACGAGATTTGTGTTAAAATTTACATTTGTATCATTATTGTTATATTCATAATCGTTTGTAATTATCGAGCCATTCACTACAAATTCTTTGCACTTATCCACTTGAACAAACGAAATATCGGTGTTTCCTGATAAATTCCCGTTGGCATTTAAAGTGGTCGCTGGTTTTAAACTACCCCCATTTAATTTTATACTATTATATGAACCATCATTTCCAATATACAAACCATTTGTGCCGTCATTATTCAACATTTGCAATCCACTATTTACACTATTTAAAACGATTCCTCCTGAACAATCGGTAGTCGCCGTTTTATGAAAAATACTGGACACATCAGTGGTGTTATACATATTTACAATACTCCCCGAGACATCCAATGTGTAATTCGCGTTATCGACAAATTTACCGACACCAATAGTACCAAACCCATTGTCAATATTTACCGAAAGATCCATAGAAATAGTACCGGTGCTAAGAGCAGCCGTATTGTGATAAAACTGAATACCTTTACTATGTTCTCCAATATATTGGAGAATTTCGCCACGAACACCAATACCACCAGAGCGGGGAAAGTGCAACCGATTTGCGCCAATATTGTCGTTTTGATGGTCCACACTTGAACCCAGTGAAATATGCGAATCGATAATGGATGCGTTGGAATCGTAAAAACTGTGACGTGTGTTATATAATTTTGATACTTCGTCACTTGATAGTGTAGTATGTTGATAAACTCTAAAATATTTCATTAGATAAGATGAACGGGGTGTATTCTGTTGAGAAGGTTTATTAATAAGATAGTGTGAACGTGTTTTATGCATTACTGGTGTTGTTGTTCCATTGCGGTCCATTTCTCCATCTATGTTGCCCTGATCATGATTTACACTACCGTCTATATATAAATATGCGTGTGTATTTGAAAAAGTAACCACTACATGATAAAGTCTATTAATAGATAAAGCGTTACTTGTTACTTCAAATGTAACATCACCATTGCTACTACTAGTACCATTTCTTATTATTACCTTTAAACGATTATAATAGCGAATAAGCAATATTGCTTTTTTATTATAATGTCCATCACTAAATTCAAATATACGTTGATTTCCATCAATACTATTAATATCCTTAAATAAAAAGTATGTTTCAACGGAAAATGACCCGCCAATGGGAAAGGGTTCAAGTTCAATAAACGCGCAATTATCCAATGTGGAGTTACTTAAATCAAGACCTGTTTTGGAAATCACATATGAGCCACTAATATCTGCTTTTAATCCGCTTACTTTATCATATACAGTGTTTTCGGTTGTATTTAATCTAAAATCAAAATCAATTGTTGGCGGAGTGGTAACATATGAAAGCACATTAAGTGTTTTGGCTTCAATCACGTTGGATTGAATGCCAATGGCTGGGTCGCCCAACAATGTATTTGCAGTAACATCCCAATTTGTATTGTCTACAAGACCACCTTTACTGGTCAAATTACCAGAAACATCTATTGTAAAATTGTGGTTTGTGTCAATACTAAATATGTTTGCGGGAACAGACGCGTTTGTATCCAAATCTGCAATACCAATAACACCATCAACATATACCGAATTGTTTTCTGCAACAGCATTGCTGTATGAAAGGTCGTATGGAAATGAAATAGTGAAAGTTTCGGTATCAGTTGCATCGTCTACAATATGTGTAGTACTTGCGGCGGCACTTGAAAATGTTCGCACATTGCCAATGGAAGGTCCATCAAAACGATAATATGATTTATTTTCTGTGATTTCTCCTTTATAAAGTGTGTTTCCAAAGTTACGTAATTCAATAATATACCCGATTGCCTGTGCTGGTGTACTACCATTATATAGCAATAATGTTTCAATGTCTTCAATATTATGTGAATCCGGTAAAATAACGCTAATATAATTCTCAGAATCCGAAATTTTAGTGGTTTGGCTTGTTGTGGCAGTAATGCCTGACGTTAGGTTTTCATTTGTTAAATTATTAATTCCACCAGATGGTAAATTTTTGGCATATACTTTACCATCGGGGGCAATATTGCGTCCATTTACCCATATTTGGAGTTCATTTACTTGAATAATCCATTCTGGTGTTGCGCCATTCATATAAGGTTTTTTTCGCGTTAAACGCACTTCATTGAATGTTTTTTGATAAAGATTATAATCATTGCTCAAAGGAGACACATCAACATCTTTTGCAATAACCAAGTTATTATCCACTGCCAATGCAGCACCTGGGCGATGGTCAGTACTGCTTGTTTCAATAACCGTTCCAGTATTATTAATTGTAAATTTACGTGGCAATTCTATCCCGCGTGTTGAATCGTCTACCCATAATGAATTATTCGAAATAATGTGAAACTCGCCAATACTCCTACTTGTTATAGCGGGATTCGTTATATCAGCTCTTTCAGTTAATATAACCGCAAAATACTGATATCTTTTCGACTTGTTAATGGTATTAAATTCGGCAATGCCTTTTGGATAAGTGATGTTTGATAAAAAGTTATCAGTGTGATACTCAGGCATACGTGTAATTGGACCATTATAATTACTGTATGATTGAGTTATATCTCCGGTAATAGTCATATGTCCACTTACAAAAGCGTCATAATCCCCAATGCGTTCAAAAAACTGTCCATTTTGAGATGCATAAAATTGGAATTTTTGACAATTCTCCCCCGAAAGATCCCAGCTTGGCCAACCAATGGCTGCGCCATACGCATAAATAGGTTCTGGAAGCTTTAAAATAAACCACCCACCACCGGAAGCATCAACATTACAACTTACATCTTCGTGAAGGAGGTAAACGCCATCAACACTAAATCCCGGTCCCTTTTTTAGATTACTTATACTATCAAATAAAATGTTGGATGGACCATCCCGATTATATGCTTTCCATAAGTATTCATCATTATTTACATTAAACTTCCAATACCCATTGGAATTGTCAACCACGGGTACAACAAGGTAATCCATCGTTGCTTTTGCAATAGTCGGTGGATAATATTGTGCTTTGTTTAATGCAAACTGGTGTTTTTCATCAATACTATATGTGGTGTTAATATGCCCGTGACTCTCATTAAATGAGATCCCATTTTCATTATTTGACATAAAACTGGCAACACCATAACTAGCATCGTATGTGCGTAATAGTTTATTCATAAAATTGGGTTGTGTGGCATCATTATTCAATCCACTTTGATAGAAATTATAATCCAATAAAAATTTCACTCCTCCGGTAACTCTTAAATCTCCATTTACGTGTAAATTGTGCAACGGTAAAGAAGTATTTACACCGACTCGGCCTTCATCCGCCACGGTCAAATTTAAAGTATCGCCGGTGTACATATTTACACGGTCAAATGATGCAACGTGGGGCAATTCTCCGTCTCCACTGTCATATGCCGCGCTAACAACGTTGATTGTACCATTTCCATTTGATGTAAAATTAGAGTTGGCTACATTACTTATAGCAGGTCCATCAATACGATAATATTTTGAAGCATTTTGTATGGAATAACCCGCGACTTCAACACTGTCCTGAAACAATCGCAATGATGTTCCAATATTACGTCCGTTATATACGGCGTGTGGTGTAGCGGCGTTCCATCGTGACCAAAAAACAACACACACCAAATCCGAAATATTATATGTGTTTGATAGCGAAATTGTCAATGATGGGCGTTTTGCGCCAGTATAAAACTCATTTTCTGTTATAGTGGTTGCTGCGGCAGCAGTTACAAACGAATCATCATTTATATTGGTAACTTTATAATCACCGGTATTCCAAACAGTTACAGCAGTACCATTATTATCAACCGAACTGTTAGAAGCAGTACCCACAGTATTTGCAACATTGGTAAGTGTACCATTTACATTTACCCATATTTGGATTTCAAGTGCGTGCATTTTCGTTAAATCTGTTGTGTACTGGCCGCTGTATTGCGAACTTAAATATTTATCCACATAATCACGTTTCCACACAAGTTTATTAAATGTCCCGGTTATATTTTCAACGCGTGTGGTGTTATCCATATTACGCTCTCCTCCGCTTAAAACACTCCAATTTCCGCCATTATATCCTTGATAATCGTCGTGCGTACTATTATAACGAATTTGTCCAATTGCGGCGTCGGTTCCTTTTGGAATATTTTCGTCCGTCCCGACCGGTATTTGCAACGCGCCAGAAGAACTAATATCAAACACGTTTGAATTTGTAGAATTAATACTATTTGTAATAAGATGTATATTTTCCATATTAAAAGAATAAATTTTATCGTTTAATGTTGTTTCGGGATTGTAATAATTTGCAAAATATAATCGTGTAATACCCAGAACATTATTTGACGTGTGATGACTATATGTGTCACTTGTGTCTGTTGTTGGTATTTTTGAAGTGAACGATGTACCGCGACTAGTTCCACTAGCAGTATAAAAACGGTCATTAGTATAACCACCCGTCCACATTTCTATTTGAGGACCATCAAAACGTAATTGTGCTTTATCATACAGGGGGGAATTACCATATGAAGTACCATTTGATTTATAACGATTGATTACTTTGGTAGATAATAAAGTATTGTTATTGTAAATACTTAGACCAGTTCCAACGTTACCTCTTCTTTGATAATTATAATTCGTAGCACCATCCTCAGCATAATATATAACAATACTAATTAAATCATTTATATTATACTCTCCTGCCAAATCAATGGCCACAAACTGTTTTTGATTTTGTGTATTGTTCTGGTCGTTTGGACTGTTGGATGCACTTGTATAACTACTAGTTAAAATATTATCGTTAATACGAGGACCCCTTGCAGCAGGAGTTGATGAACCATGTGCGTCAAATGCAGATGTAATACCATTAAGTGCTACATTTGTAGCAGTGCCATCAATGTTTACCCATATTTGCAGTTCGTGTATAGAAATACGTGCATCTTTGTTCCCCCCCGAAGATATAGTATAGTCATAACTATTACGTCTAAATCCTTCTATTATACGCCGCACTTCTACTTTGTTGAATGTATTGACACACATATTTGAAACGTGTGGTGCGTAATATTTATTGGGACTACTAATGGGTTCGTCCATAGTAGACCATGCAAGATGTGATACAATATTATTACTACCATCCACAAAATTATTTTCATATTGTGTAACATTTCCAATGGCTGGACCGTCAATGCGATATACGTGATTCGCGTGTTCAATGTTTGTACGATAAACAAGTGTATCATTATTACGTAATTCAATATGTTTATCTAACATATCTATAATACCCCTAGTATCGGCACCAGTACCGTACTGATCACCAGCATAAACAATTATAGATTCAATATTATTTATACTGTAATATTTGTCAAGTTCAACTTTCCACCACCGTATGGCCGCACCACTACTTCTATATCCGTTACCGCTAATATTATTATCATTTGCATTTTCAGGTTCATAACCATTTACATCACCAGCACTAGCAAAAGCATCGCCATTATATGCAACATTTACGCCATTAATCCATAGTTGAACTTCTTTTAAATATACATAACCATCACTAGAATAAATAAACAAATAATTAAATGTATTTAATGCAATATTGGTAATATAACTATTTAATCTTGTTGTTCTGTTGTCCTTGCCGTTCTCACTACCTGAGGTTATTTCAGATTTTCTATATTGAATGTTTATAATTTTTGTAGATGATTCGAAATTTGAAAACGATGACACATTTCCAATGGCGGGACCGTCAAAACGATAAAATGGACGCCCAATACTTATAAGGTGATTATAAAGCAAATCGTCATTGTAATAAACTTGCATTTGAGCACCAATAATACGGTCGTATATAAATTGACTACTGGCCGAAGCACCGTCATCCATACGATTGTAAATAACAATACTTTCTAAATCTTTAATATTGTAAGAATCGCTTAATGTAAGTAATAACCAACTGTTTGCACCGGTTGTTTGAGCCATATCGTATGTACTTGTACTTGGTTCACTATCAAGAACACCATCAATCAAATTGACTGGACCGTATTGAGTATTATCGGAGTTAAACACAGATGATGCACTAGCAGTCGCACCATTAACACTGGCTGCAATATTTGTACCATTTATCCACACTTGTATTTCGGTAATATTTAAATAACTAGTGGATGTTTGTTGAAGTTTAACTTTGTTAAATAAAAAATGATTAATACCTGTGCCTGTAATAGTTGTCATAATTATTTATATATACACATTAGAATTAAAGAGACAATATACAAACATATTTTTAATTATAGTAAAATATGTTTAAAATGGTAAATGTAAAAATAGCAAATAGATGTTTTATACCCATGGATAAGTAGTAGTGTTATGAACTCCACTGTATATAATATATCTTATACGTATTAACTTAGGAAAAAATGCGGCGGTGTCAGTCTCCGGTCGAACCGTGTAACCAACCGTAGCAGTATTAATATTAGAAGCATTCCTATTACTATTTACATTATAGTAATATTTGACATCAGCATTATTATCTGCCTTTTCAATAGTATTTCCAATATTATTACTAGTGAGAGCTGCAAGAGTTCTCAAAGGTAGACCGTTCATATAATGCCAGTGATGAGGACTAGTACCGCCGGACTCCCTTATATAATTACCACTAGTTTGAGTAGAATTTGTCTTGACCGAAGTATTATTACCGGCATCATAATTATTTGTATGAAATGCGTATCGTCCTACACCTATATCGGTGCTGCTATTATAATTGTATGTAAATGGAAAATATTTTGATATAGTATTACTCCCACCACCAGTATTATGGGTTGTATTAGTATTACTTTTAACAATATTATTATTCCAGTTAGAACTACTATAATTAACATCAACAGTGTGACTATGACTTGCCAACTGGTTGACAGTAAGTATATGTTCGCCTCCCCATTTTCTCATTGCATGTTCATTTCCCTCATCTGAAACATTTTCGTTACTTGATCTATTTATACCATTTACATCAGCAGATCCAACCCCAGAACGATGAATTAAATTTGGTACGTTAAAATTAGTTCCCGCCGTACCTCCATAATTAGTATCAATAATATCTGCCAATATTGGATAACCACTTGCATCATACGTGGTACCATCACAAAGAAGCCATCCACTTGGAACATTTGTTTCACCATTTCTACCTCCAAAGATAATAATAGAACCAATGGGATAAACGCCATAACAATTCGCATTTCCGCCAACGACATTTAATGCATAGTTTTCAGCGTTTGTGGTGCCAATACCTACACCCGATTTATTAAACCGTACTTTTTCATTTGTATCACTCGAATCGCCGCTATTTAAAGTCATAAATTGTTTGCTTGAATCTGTATTAATAATTTCAACCGCGCTTGCGGTTGATGTATTCCCTGGTTTAATCACAACGTGTTCGGCGATTTGATTAACGGTTTGAATATTTTTAATATGGGTGGATGATTTATATTTGATATTTTCAATAATAGTATGTGGCAATGTTAAATTTCCTGTAATGTTTAAGTCTCCAATAAAACGCAAATCACCATCGGATGAAATCGTATTTGAAGCAATACGAATAGTATTATCGATTCCTTGTAAAGTGATTTCATCAGTAAATTCCAATTCGGTAAATACTATATTTTTATACAGTGAATTCGCACCAGAAAGATTATACACACCAAAATGATTTCCTTGAAGTATTATATTATCGGTATCATAATGTGTATATATTAATTCTTCGGTAGGAGTTCCATCAATATCAAAAATAATGTAAAATTGTATTGTATTATTAATAACAATTGCTTTAAATCTATGATATTGGTCTAGGTTCCAAGAGCCGGGTATCAACGATGATGATGCAATTTCCACAAATGAACCATTTATAGATTTATATATATTCCAGATATATTGAAATGTAGCAGGTTCTGCATCTCCGCCATTAATACGGAACCTAAATCCGGTAGAACTATCGTATGCCGCATTTGCGATAGTATTGAAATTGTTGGGTTGACTCATAGATATGACAATACCGACTACATCATCATCAACAGGTTTTATATCAACACTATACACATAATTCGTATAATTACCTGGATTAAAAAGAGAATATCTTGTGTTTTGATTAGCCCCCAGTCTAATATCTTTTAAATTGTAATCGAAGGTATACGGGGTAGGAGCGTTTCCAGTGTCAGTCCGCCTCCAATCTTTCCATGTTTGACCAGCACCATTACCAAAGTTGGCGTCATTGTTTGAATTATATATTTCATTATTCACCGCGTTAACGGAGTTTGTATTCAAATAATGCATTGTCATAGATAAATCGTTACCCCCAAACAAAAAATCGTTTGATGTATGGAAAGTATGTGCAACTTCCATTGTAACGTCCGGGTTCAATGCTATGTCTATATCAGTGTTACTACTTTGTTTAATTCCAAAACGCGTTGCTTGGTCTTGTTTATAAATCAATGTATTGCCGTGAGACATATTTATTTGATTGCTTATAACCATTTTCATAGAATCACTTGCGCTAATGTGTTGAAGCGATTTATTATATTTTGTTACATAATCGAATTTGGCGTCGTAATTAATTCCGTGTTCACGGTCTGGCATATTATAAAGTTTAATGTTTTTCCATCCAGAGCTTGCACCTAATCCTGCTCCACCGGCACCGTCGTCATCCATATCATTAAACTCATAATCTTTTACACCAAAATGAGTTCCTTGATTAATTATATTATCTGTATCAATATGTGTGTAAAAAAGTACGTCTGTTGTTAGATTAAAAGTAATATAAAATTCTATAATATTATCATTGACTATTACTTTAAAGTTGTGAAAATCTGTTTTGGTAACACGACTATCTGTTTCTGTAAAAAGCTCTGTTTCTGTTCCATTTACATATTTATGTGCAAAAACAGTAGTATCTGTTTCTTTAAACCCGAATGAAAACCCATTATAAGTATTACCGTCATTATTAAAATTATTATTTTGACTATATGAAAAAGCAATACCAACACCGTCATTATCATTTGCAAGTAAATCAGAGGTATAAATATAATTTGTATAATTACCAGGATTAAATAAACATATACGAGATGCTTGATTGTGGAGCATTTGAATACGTCTATCTAATGTAAATGTATATGAGTTAATTCCACCTTTATCACTATTACTATTATAAAAACGCCAATCTTTCCATGTTTGTCCAGAACCATTACCAAAATTATTATCTGTGTTTGAATCATAAACATAATTATAAGATTTTCCAACGGACAGTGTTTTTGGTTTTGACGCACCTTGACAATTTAACGCATAAAACCAATATGAAATATCATCGGGACTAAGTGCGTAATTAAAAACTTGATAAGACCCAATGTAACCTTGGAACTGTCGAGTGCTGTATTTAAAATTAGTATCCCCACCTGACCCGCCATTATACCCACCAAATGTAATATACTGGGGATTCGTATAACTACCTGTCGTATCCGGTGTACCCTGAACAGGTTCAATATTTTTGCCGCTCCAATATGAATTTATAATATTGTACCGAGTTGCATCTGTAAATGGTGCAAATACGCCATTTAAATATATTATAGGCGTTGAATAGGGTTTAATAACCAACGTAAGTGTATTCCATTGTGCAACTTCGTATCCTTTCCAATTACCATTTATTTGAAATGCTTTTCCTCCACCATCATTGTCGTGAGCATATAATGTCCACCCCTGATAACCCACTCCAACATCTTGTGTAGTGTTTCCTATGCCTCCTCCGTTTCTTATTAATGAAAGTGTTCCTGAATTTGTAACCCGACTATCAGTGCCCTCGTCTGTAATCGTTGCTCGCCAAAACTCATTATTTGCACTATTGGCGTGATTATCGTGTTTCACATAATAGCGAAATTGCAATGTAAAAACACCACTGTCGGGTAATTGCATACTTGGTACAGAACAGTAGGAATTTACAATGGATGGGTCGGATACTTCTGTTCCAGTATAAGAATCCGGTGTAACAGTTAACGCGTGATTAATACCGTATGCCCCCAAATAGGTTTTGCTGTCATAACTGTCATTAAGACGATCTTTGATTTCGTTACCATTACCACGGACGTCGTCTTCAATGGACCCTTTTGCCCCGTATTTTTGGAAATAATAGGCACTTATAAGCCCATTGGTGGTGGATGGTGTGGCTATAATGGCTTTACCGTGTTCAAGTGTCACATTACCCGCAACCAATCGGTTTGCTTTAACATCACCGCGTGTAGATGCGTGGGTTTGAAAGGATGCATCTTCGGAGTGTAAAACATAACTATTGTCAATATATACGCGATTGCGCGCATTAAATTTATCGCCTCGGTGCGGTTTAATCAAATCTCCCAAGCAATATTCGTACCCGTCTAATGCAGTTGTCCAAAATGTTGCATCATCACTGGTTAAAGTACGGCCAAAAACCATATATGTCGAATAATATTTATGTTCAGCGTTTCCACTTGCACTTCCCACGCCAAATGTATAACTATATGGACGCAGCATTGTTCCAATATTTACGCCATCAATTGTGCCGGATACATTATTTGAAGTGTTATCATATGCTTTTTGTGGTGTTAACATTAAATTGCCATAATTACCAGGATAATCGGGCGTAACACCATCAATTGCATCATTATTTGTTAAACTTGTTGTAATTGTTGTGATTACTCCATTTACATATATTTCAGGAGACAAATGAGGTTTTATATTGACAACAATAAAGTGCCAAGTGTTTGTGGCTAATACACCAGTACTTGTTGTAAAATTAACATAACCATCGTTTTTAAAACCACCAAACTGAATAAATAATTTCGTATGGTCGCTACTGTCTGTTCTTATATTTAGTGTTCCGATTTGTTCGCTCGATGTGTAAATGCTTTGAATACCTGCATTATAAATATCTTCTCCCGCAGCATTCGATGATTTAAAATACCGCACACATATACTGAACTCGCCATTACTGGGTATTTTCATATCAGGTATAGACATAAAACTGCTAACATTTTCACCACTTAAATCAAAACCATAGTTAGTAAGTTTAGTTTCATCATATACATTATGGCTAACGTCGCACGCGGCGTGACCTGAGCCGCGCACTACATCTTGAATAGACCCGACACCGCCGTCGACTTCAAAGAAATACCCGGCAATGGCGTCTTTAAAATAACTTTTAACGTCGCTATTATTTAGTTCCAATGCGTTTTCAATAATAAGAGCATTTGACGGGGCGCTACTCTCTACATCTACAAATGATTTACCCACAATTGCATTGTCTTTAATTTTAACAATGGGCCCTACTGTATTGACCGCAGTAGGTACAGGAGCATCATAAGAATTATTGGAAAAGCTCATATTATTATCAAAATTGGTCTGTATACGATGACCCAAACTGTCTGCATTTGAACCGGTTGAAAATACAGTAGCACTACTATCTAATAAAGTACGTGACCAGTATTGGTTTCCGCTTATTTCCAGTGCTAATCCCGACCCGCGTTTATAATATAATTTAGCGTCTCCTTCAAAATCGGGGTCGTCAATAGTCAATGAGTGTAAACCAATACTACCTGAAACATCGAGCATACATTGTGGGTCTGGATTGCCAATACCAACATAACCTTTATTATAATTAATATATTGAACGGTATAATCAGTGGGTTTAATGTATACCCCCATGTTATTATTGACAACCATTTTCATACCACTGTAAAATGGATAAATATAACCATTATAATAAATATTGTCTATGTTTGCTTGTGTGTTTATTGCCTTGTTCCAAATATCCACACGAAATATTTTTGACGTTGTATATGATGATGTATTACCAAGAGGTGCGCTTGCTCCAAAACTAACAAAATTATCATTATCCGTGTTATAATCTGCGGTGCCATAATTGGCATACATATCTGGAAAAGTATATCCCGCACTGGTAGTATTGTCAATAATTTCAGTGCGGTCTAAATACAGTTTAAAATTAAGACCTTCTCTAACAAGTACATAATTGTAAAGTGTTCCTTGTGTTAGCGTTTGTGATGATTGTGTCGTAGAATTATCTCGCTTATCAACCAGTTGTATATTGCCTGATGAATATTGATATTGAATTAATATACTATTATCTGCGTCGTATGATAAAGAGAGTATTTGGGAGTTTGATGTCAAATAATCCAGTGTCATCCACCACGAAATAGTAAAATCGTTGCTTCCAAAATTGGTGATTTCTTTTGGAAAGGCAGCCCAGTCAGATGTTGTACCGTATGTATATATACCAGTTGTAGTTGCACGTGTTGCACCCCCAAATAACTGAAACGAAGCATCACTATATAAATCTGTTAAACTGGAAAAATTCTTGTTACCATATCCATCATTATAACCATAAAACTGAAATGTATTACTGGGAACCGGAAATGTGTCGGATACAAAAGTAGTGTTCGCACGGTCGCCAATAGAGTCATAATTTAATGTGGTCCAATTCGAATTGCGATAAAATTCAAAAATATTCGAAATTGTATTAAATCGCATTTGTCCATTTTCTCCTCGTGTATCTACACTACCTCCGGATGCAGGGTGTCTAGGAATGCGCAATGATTTTGTATTTTCAATAGTTACAATATTTCCGTGTGAAGGAGTTAAATTTGATAAATTTAATTCGTCAGGAATATGTAATATGTCTGAATGAGAAACGCCTTTATTTCGTATAGTAGTAGACATATTGTATATAATTATTAAAGGTATTAATAATTATATTTTATCATTAAATAAATAATTTATAATTAAATTAAAGTCTTTGTGTTTTTTTATTTTATATTACAATATCTGTGAATTAGAGAACCCCCGTATAAATAATGGATTTCATTTGGGTTGATTTTGGTAACCAAGGCTCCCCGATGCCTGTATTATTACTAGTCAATGAATGTGTTACCGTCACATCTTGATTAGAAATATCTAACACATTATCTTTGCTCGCGTGAAATGGTAGATGCATATTATCGTTGGTTGTAATAGTCTCACTCGCGTTCATTAGATTACTGAGAGTATTTTGGTTTGCAACGGATGTTCCCGCTGGTGTTATAATATTATATATGTGAGAAAACTTAGTTATTCTACTTCCACTATTTTCTGACCAATCCATATTGCGGGAACGGGTGTCGTTGATACTTTGTGCATCTTTAAAAATTGGTAATTTATGATTATTAGCCATAGCATCATCGGCACTAGTAACATATGTTATTTTATTTTGTGTATTAATGTCTGCGTTATTAAAAGATAAATTCCCGGATGTTGCAGTAACACCGTGACTATGTGGATTATCTGCAAGTTGGTCGGTTGTCATACTATTATTTCCATATGTAGTGGTGTAAAACGCCGTCTCCTGCGTCTTGTTGGTGGTCCCAAATGCATAATAATGAGTATTAAAATTGGGTAATTTAAATGTACTATTATTTCCATTACCATATGTAGTACCAATAATACTAAATAATTCGCTATAATTTGTTCTCGACAGTGCGGATCCATCACATAGTTCCCACCCAGGTGGAAGATTATTGCTAATATTATTATCAATAATATTATCCACTTGAAATGGATACATCATAATTGACCCAATTGGATAAATACCAAAAACGGTACCGCTTACATCTAAACCTCGGTGTGTATCAATGGTTCCGCGCTGATTTTTATTAATTACACCCGCTTGTCCGTCTGGTTGAATGTGTAATCCGGCATTTTTGGAAAAAGCTATATTTCTATCTACCGCACTACCTGGTGTTGTGCCCATTATTAATGGATTTTGTGCATTTGAACCACTGGCGTCTATTTTCAATCCCGAATCTTCATTATTTGCAAATATTTGAAATCCTGGCGCATTTATATCAGAATTGTGTTGTAAATAATCCGGAATGATGGTTTTAATCCCGCCGGACACATCATAATACACATTACCAGAAATATTTAAACTTCCGTCAATAATAACTTTTTGCGCAGCATTTAAATGAATGGAACTACCTCCTAAAATACCATCTCCTTGTAATTCTAAATGGTTAACATCGACTGACCCATTTGCAGGTTTGCTGTTTGTAACAATTCGCGTAGCGCGTAACATAGAGGGTGTTGCATCATGTTCCGGACAAATACTGATTTTCTTTATGTTATGATTGTAAATATATTGTACATCTCGCTCAACAATAGCATTTGTAATCGTTCTGTTTACATCTATTGTAGTATTTCCATATGCACATTTATTTGTATTGATTAGGGGACTAAGTGTATTATTATCCGAAAAACACTTGATTGTATTGATTTCATTTTTGTTGAGTTCTTTTCCAAATGTGGCAACGTTGTAAATTTTCATTGGCCAACTATAATCAGTAGCAGTTACACATGAACCAATTGACCAATATCCATTTGGAATATTTAGAATATTTGCAATATTTGGAATATTTGTTACTAATAGAGCTCCATTTAAATAAAACTTTGCCGAATCATTTTTGATTGCAAGTACAAAACAATTTATTCCAGATGGAGCACTCATTGCACCCGATGTGGCATTTGATACATTACCAGTACTATCTTTTATATTTACATAATAGTTACCATCAGTCCAATATAATACTCGTATACCAAAACCATAACCAAAAGTGGAACCTAAATCAAACAAAATAGTTGCATCATCCCCAGTATAATCATTTCCTTTTACTACTTCTGCATAAACCATAATTGAAAATCCGTCTTTTGATTTTAATACATCGGTCTCTTCTTTTGGTAAAGAAACGAATTGATTTGAATCATTGTTTGAACTATTCGGTTCTCCTAACATCAATACATTTTGTACAATAAAATTATTCCAAGAACCAGATGCACCAGTAGGTGATGTACCTACACCCAAACTCAAATCACTATTGAACAAACTATATTGACTGCAATCTTTTCCGTGTGTTTTGTAATACGAATATGTTGCATAACTGTCGTTTTGTTTAAAATTAGGCACATAACTATAAATAATATTGTAATCATTGTCGTTTTGCGCATAATCGTAAAAACGCACATTTCGCAAATATCCAGTGTAATAAGATGCTTCACTTAGTCCACTATAGGCATCGTACATATCATTTGAACGACCTAATACGTTATTGTCATCTTGCGTTATAAGTGTACCATCATAAGTACCCCCACTTGCCACACGGTCAGTCAATACATTGTCCACAAAAAAGGATAAATAAGGTTTACTATATGTTACTTTAACAGTATGCCAATCGTCGTCATTTAAACCAGTTGCATTAGGAGAAGTATAATCCTTATTAAAACCCATAAAAAATAAAGCACCACTAATCAATTTTATATTAAAACTAGCGCCAGTAATATGTGTTGCAGTTGTTTGTCCATAACCCGTTGAAATAAGCCCAGCATTATTACTGGTTGTTTTAAAGTCAAATTCAATGGTTCGTGGGTTTGAACCCTTTACACATGTTAATCCTTCTTGTGTTAAATCAACAACACTAGATTCAGTGCCGTCAAAATATAATTCTTGGTCAATACCGTGTGTAAAGTATGGTTCGCTTGTATAATTTTTAATTTGGAATTCTAAATCGTAAATGCCTAAATCACCTGATGTAAACGACGTAGCATCTGTTTTATTATGAGTCCGGTTATTCCAATAATCTATATTTGATGCATCTGTTACGGGTGCAGTAACGTTATGTCTATTTTTTGCACTAATCGAGTTAATTATAACATTATTATTTTCAATGGCAAACTCAATCCGGACCATTTTCCATCTTGTAGGATTGGAATCCACCGGATCTAATATGCCAAAAAGATAATCATTAATTTTCACTTTTGTGATGTGTGTTACCATATATCCTGTACCGCCTGTATTACTGTTAAGATGCGTCCCTCCCATATATGCTTCGGTGGGAATTACTTCGGTTGCATTTAAATATTGATTTTGGATTGTGTATGTTTGGTTTACAGCAACAAAATTGTCTGTTCCTCCGTTCCAAAGATAAGTGGCTTCTCCGTCCAAATGCATAAATGTAGTATAATTTTTGTTGGTTAGCTTTGTTTCCATTAAATCCACAATTGCATAATCTTTATAACCACCCGCCACGGAATGATTGTAAAGAGATTGTGTTCCATCAAAGCACGTATAAGTATTGGATATTTTACCATCTATAAGATTATTTTTTGCGTATCCAGTCGTTGCATCAACCGCACCAAATACTCGATTGCTTAAATCGGTTACACTTGGTGGATTCCCATCAGTCCAAGGACCATCAACATAAATGGAGCCATTTACGTTAAGTCCGGTTTCGTTATTTATAAAATCCTCGGAGTATTTGTAATTATTGTTTAAACTTAAATCGTTGTAATTTACTGGACCGGGTAAATATAAACGTTGTTTATTAATATCCATAAATGAATTTTCGGTTTCAAACACGTGATGGTCACCTTCGGATATATAATTAATAGACCCAACACCCATACCGACGATTGCATCGTGCGAAGTCAAATGCATTTGAACACCAATGCCGGATGTGTTGTCTATTTCAATGCGATTGGGTCCTTGTGTATTTAAATAATTAGGTGCATTTGCATTGTCCATAATCATTTTTGATGTTTGATTACTGCTGGTTACGTCAAATGTAATAGACCCTTCACTTACGTGGTCGTAAAAATGGATATTTCGCATTTGACCATAAAATGGATTTCTATAACTAGTATCATTAGACCTACCAATACGATTATCATAACCTTGTGTATTCATTTCTCCGCTTTTATCTTTTATAGTATAACCGTCAGTTGATTCAGTATTGCTATTATTATGAACGCCAATATATGCCGGGCGTTTTATATGATCAACATAACACGTAAAATAGTCGTTGTCGTATGTAATTCTATAATGATGCCAGTGTCCGTCAAATACTTCGTCTTCACTTAAATCCCAATCAACTTGAACAAGATCACCATATCTCACAATGGCTAATTTATCTTTCGCCTGACGTATATTAAATGTCTGTTTATTATTGAGGCGGTTACCCGTTGCTATAAAATTCGAATATTGTGTATCAATACCATTGCTTGAAGTTCCCTTAGATAAATTAAAAATAGAGTTAATTTCGAATTCAAATGTGCGCGGTGCTTTACCTTTTATGCATTTAAATCCATTGTCTGTTAAATCCACATCGGTATTATTAAACGTAATAGGATTATTTACACCATATGAAAAATAAGGTTTTTTGTTTCCAATGTATGCGCGGGATGCATTTAAACTTTGATGTATTTTTAGTTTTCCTTGGCTTCCATAAATACGGAACGATGACAATGCAACGTTATTTACATCTCCATTTGTTTGAGTAACAATAAAAATATATTTTAAAAACGGAGAACTTTGCATATTTTTACCTTGTTCGGCGTAATATGAAAACTGTGCCAGGTTTGCATCGCTCGATATAACGGAAGAACCATGCACACCCGCACCGCCAAAATAACCTAATTTATAATAATCTACACTGTCATTGGTAGCAATAACAAACACTCGCTTTATGCGTCTAATTACTGGATTAGTTCCTTTTTCAAGATTTACAGTAAAATGATCCAATGTAATCGGATTTGGCATTTGCAAAGAAAACCACCATCCATAAATATTTAAATCTTGATAATTGGGTGCGTTTGTGCTTGCAATATATGACGGATTAGGATATATAGTGTTTTCCTTACTAACAAGATGTTGGGTGTCACCACTAGAAGGAATGCCGGAAAATAAATGTTTATATCCCAGATTATTTGTCTCTACACTTGCCATAGACAAATAATAACGTCCACGACCATAACTTAAATTGTTTTGACTAACATCAAAATAAACGTCTATTTGTTCAGCATTTGGTGCCAAAGTTTGTGATGTACCATTGGCATTTGTTAAATTTGCATGAGCAAGTGTTTTAAATGAACTTGGGCGGATTTTGCATGGTGGAAAGTACAACATTTTTTCATTATTAAATCCTCCACTATTGTCCATTATTATGCTACCCGCTTTTGAAATATTTACCGCATCTTTGGCCAATGTTTTGTCGTAAATCACCATATTATCGTTTTCTAATATGGATGTCGTACCAATACCCACTGCTCCCTCAACATACAATGTATTTGTCTTGACTTGCAACCCATCGTATGTGCTTCCAATGGCGACACTACCCCCAATATTTAATTCGGCGTTTCCTCTTCCGTTTTTAATACGTGTGTTTGTTTTGTTAAAATCCAATGACGTACCATTGTTCATTGAAAGCGTCACCCCGTCACTTATGGTAAGTTTATTGTTATAATAACCATTAGCTATTGTTGCATTTTCGTGTTCCAATGATATACTTTGATAAGCGGGATTACTTACAATGGGAACGTCAGGATTATTATAACGCACACTTCCTCTGGCACTCGTAAACATAGGGTCATAAAACTCAATATCTGTTGAAACGCCAAGGCTACCATTGACATCCAATGTTGTTTGTGGATTCGTTGAACCAATACCAACATTTCCGTAATTCGTCATTGTAATGTCTTCATTTATAGAACTTAATACAATGTAGCCATCTACGTGTTGTGTAAATGCAGGATATGTTGAAAAATAATGGTGATGTATTTGCATATAATAAATTGTTCCGTCAAACCAATTATTACTATCTCCGCCAAAATAAAAACCGTCATTTAACGTTAAATTTTGGTAATAATCTTGTGTTTCGGAAATCGAAATACCCGAACCCCCGGTGGTTTCATTATAAATGGTATATGTAATTGTTTTGTCACCATTGTAACTAATAATTGCAATATAATCTTCATTTGTTTCCACGGTTGCGTTGTTGCCACTTCCAAGGGAATTTATTGTATTATTATTGTCAGTGGTGCTAGAATAAAGATATCCTCGCCCCCAATGCGATGTTGTGCTGTGTGTGCCGAAAAAACCATCATCTTCTGCAACGTTCTCAATATCAAAGAATCTTTTAATAATTTCTTGGGAAACACCTATTGCGCGTGAACCGTCGTCAAATTTAACTTTTAAGACAATGGATAAGGGTGTTCCTTGAATATTTTTGGCACCTTTTAAATTTCCACTACCGATTATATCTATAAGTAGACGATTACCATTACTGTCATTCTTAAATTCAATATTTTCCATACTTATATCGAGAACTGCATTTTGACCAATATGAGATGTAAATAACGACATATTTGCGTCAGAATTTACATAAACTGTTCCTGACTCGTTTGTAATACCCCCTTTAATCACTTTCCACGATGTTCCGTCATACCCTTTATAGCAATTAAACATTGTATTGTAATAAATAGACCCTTTTGATTGTTCAGGCGTAATTATTTCTGGGTCTATGGTATGGTTCGGTATTTGTAATGCGCCCGTGCTATGAATTTTTAAATCACTGTTATTTTGTACTTTACTTACATTAACTCCGCCAGATATATCCAATATTTTTATTTTTTGAGGGTCATCTATAAACAAATCTTTGTAAACGGCTACGCGGTGGATTTTTCCTTTAAATTTATTATCAGTGTGCGTGTTTCCATTATAAAAATGTACGTTTCGTAAATAACCCGTATATCTATTAAGTTTAGGATCTACATTTGCACCTAAATAAGCTACACCGCCATTAGATGGAGTAATTAATGTAGTTAAATCATCAGTTAATACAAGTTTTTTGTCAAGATAAATTTGTATGTCAGTTCCATCCCAAGAAATAGAAACAAAATGCCATTGTCCATCACGAATATCGTCGTGTGTGGCATGCGATGTATCGTTGTTATGTGCGTTAATCCATAACTTACCATATTGATCTATTACTACATTAAAACGTCCACCATTATTATTATCACCAGTACCAATTAAAATAACACCGCCAACATTTACTGCGGTTGTTTTCATTTCAAATGTTACAGTACGAGCAGCATTACCAGCCATCCACGCAAATCCCGCATTTGCAAACAGTATTGTTCCATTACGTGTAATGTTACCAGAATCATTTAAATTTATAACATTTGATGTTGTACCATCAAAATAAAATTCATTGCTACCATTATATGGTGTATTAAATGAAAATTTCGGGGTTCTATTACCAATACTAATATTAAACATCGAATCTTTACCATTATTTAAGTTATTTGGTTTTGTAGCGTGAGCAGTCGTTTGTCTTAGTTCTGTTTTCACTATTTTTCCATCTAACATAAAATTAACATTATAACTCCCATCCGAACTAACCACCAATTGATGTCTGGTGTTTATGTCGGGTAATAAATTAATTGAGTTGTCGTGGGGTGTGACAAAATTAATATTAGCATTATCTGTTGATATTGTAGCAGTACTTGGAAGCATATTTGCATAAGAAATATAATGGGTATTGTTTAATCTCCACGTATAATGGTCATTTGTGGGACTGCTTAATGGATTTTGCTCAATTGTATAATTTCCAGCGACTACATTATCTCGACCCATACTAAATATTGGACCGAGATGATTGTTTACAGTGTCTGTGCTGTAATTAATGTCAATGGTGAATGGCGTTGAGCCACTGATATCTTCATCGGGCGTTATATTTACATATGAAAACATATTTCCGTCAAACACGTGCGATGTAAAATCATTATAATACATTGGTTTTAATGTGCTATTACCTATTCCAGTGGAATCTATAAACGTGGTATTGGATGGTTCATAACCATAGACGCCCAATTCGGTTATTTCAAGATAATTCCCCGGTAGTGTAGTTTGAGTGAAAATAAATACGAATTCATTGTATGTGTTATTTAATGTTTTTACTAACATTTCAAACGTGCCATCTTTTAATTGTTTATGTGCATTATCTACAATCGTAGTATAATGCGTACCATCTGTACTTCCCAATACGGTTATTGTTTTTGGGAATGGTTCAGTAATACCGCCAATGTAAAATTTGGTTGGAATAATACCATTGGGACTACTATCTACTGCACTTAATTCTATTATCTCCTCTGGGTCGTCCTCATCTGCGTATTGAGTAACCGCTGCAACAGCCGGGATTTTTAAACTGATCCACTGTCCGGGAATACCATTTGTTCCTGATGCGATATGTGTTTTATTACCATCACTATCTTTAATAAAATTTGTCATATAATAGTTATCCACAGCTTGATTATTTGTGGCGGCTTCGTAACCTCCGTCAATTGCGTAATCCAGATTATGACCAATGGATAAATTATAATGCAGTTTACCGATAAAATTATATATACTACTGGATTTATTTGCGTGTCTTCCAAAATATATAAGTTGATCAGAAATCGCAATACTAATACTTAAATAATCGGTTCCAGTGGGAAGAAAACTTTTTGTTATATAACTGGCTGCATCTATGTTTTGCCCCGCTTCAATAATTTTAAGTTCCACATTATTTGTAGCCGCTATAGAACTTATTGTTGTTCCATTATATTTACATCTTAAATGGTAAATTTTTCCGTCATTTAAATTTGAAAAACTATCACTAAAATCAACACTATAAGTCGCTCCTCCCGCACTTATTTTAATCGTACCATTATGCATATAAATCGTAAATGATTGTTTATCGATTTGAGAACCACCTACGGAAAACATTGCCCTATCTGGACCGGATTGAAGAGTGCTAAAATAAAAATCAATTGTAAATGCATTGTTTCCGTTAAATGCACCATAATATTCAGCTGAGGTACTATCGCTCGAAATAATACCATTTCGAAAAAGGAAATTAGAATTGCTCATTGCGGTGTGTAATGTAAGTATTCCCTGACTTTGTGTATTATGTACATAATTATAGCTATTTGCGCCTGTGAGTGTTGTATGATTATTCCCGGTTAATCCTAATCTTAACGTATCTTCGCTAGTAGTTGCGGTAGTCTGTGTTTCAAATATTTTAAAAAGACCACCCACGGCAGGATTAGCAATACTAGCACCAGCACTGGTCTTGTTTGACCCCCAATTTAAAGCGCCTATTTTAACTTCATAGTCACCATTGCCATAATCAGCCCCAGTCACCGATACATTCATCGTTTGTCCAGATGTAGAATCTTTTATGTTAGTATTAGTATTGGAATCTCGTAACGTACTTGGAACAATTGCATCGGTTCCATTTGTTAATTTTATAGGTGGATACCTTTTTTCCAATGATGATGTCATAATATATATAATTTAAATAGAATTTATATTAGTTTTTGCAAATACAACTAAACCATAAATAAATCAATGATTTATGGTTTTATAACTCCTAATTATTTTTGTTCGAGAACAAATACACGCTCTTTAAGTTCGGTATTTTCAGTTGCGAGTTTATCAACCTTCACACTCAGTTCTTTAATGGCTTCGATTAATGGCGCAATCATATTTCCATATGCAACTCGCTTTCCAGTTTTACTTTCCGACACAATTTCGGGATATACCTGTTCTAATTCTTGGGCAATTAAACCAATATGCGTTGCTTCTGTATCTTCTAAATCAATACGATTATATGAAACCCCTTGTAATTTATTGATTTTTTCCAATGCTTTTTCTAGTGGTTTAATATTTGTTTTTAACTTTACATCTGAACTGGAAGAGATTGTTCCAGTTGCAATTATGTTTCCGAAAACGTCCAATGCTTGTGAAGGATTGTTATTGTTAATACCAACCCGACCATTATTTCCATCAATCGTAAATATTTCAGTACTGTTATCACTTTCAAGGAACCGGAAATATCTATCACTATACAAAAACATACTGGCGGGGTTCGTGTTATCATACTTTATGCCTCCGTTGAGGGTGTTATCTGTGTTCTTAGCAAAAATTATCTCACCCTCACATTGCATATTTCCTACTACGTGTAACTTCTCGGCTGGCGCTGATGTGCCTATGCCGACATTACTAGTGCTGTTGGGTGGTTGTAATAAGATATGTTTGTTTAATGCTGTTGTTATTGTAACATCATCGGTTGCATTTACACTAAGATCAGTTAATGTTCCAACGGTAGTAATATTAGATTGATTTGCACTCACTAATTTACCTGTAATCTCACCATTTGCAGTTCCTGCACTTAATGAAGTGCCCGTAATCGCACCACCTTGTATTAAACTGTTTCCAACATTTATACTTCCAAAACCCGAGGTTATAGAACCACCATTTAATTCCCCAACACTTGTAATATTAGGTTGCGAAACTGTTGTGAGTATACCCTGAATGTATGTGGCGCTCAAATCGCCAGCAATATATAAATCGGCATTAAACTTACTATCATTATCCACTTCTAATTGTGTTAATGTTCCAACACTTCTAATTGCGGGTTGTGCCTCATCAGTTACAGTAGCAGCAGAACCAGTAACGCTTCCTGTAATATCGGCAGTGACAGTTAAACCAGTTAATGTTCCAACACTTGTTAACCCCTCCATTGTAGTAATATTAGGTTGGGATGCAGTGGTAAGTGTACCCTGAATGTATGTGGCACTCAAATCGCCAGCAATATACAAATCGCCAGCAATATACAAATCGGCATTAAAACTACTATCATTTGCAATTATTATATTTGTCGCATTTATATTTCCACTGACATCCAATGTTTCGGTTGGACTGGTAATACCAATACCAACATATCCACGATAATCAATTGCAAGTGCATTCTCGTTGACAGTTGCGTTATTTCGTGTTGAAAATCCCATTCCGGTTTTTACGCGACCATCTATTCCAAATTGTCCAGTAGTGTTGTCATTGTCAGCATTTAAATAATTAATCGCGTTAATACTAAGTTGGTCAAACAGTTGGTTTGCTATTCCACCAAGAGGGTTTAGTGAGCTGCCGCCTTGCCACGCAGTGTTTTGAAGTGTTATCCAAGTAAATGAGTCACCTTGTACGGTACTAAATTTATTACCTGTTAAAGTATTAATCGCCGGTTTGTGGGTGGAGGTCCCGAATGTATTCGGGCTGTTTATATCTAATGTAACAGCTGGGGTTGTTATACCAATGCCGACATTTCCACTTGTATCAATGTTCATGCGATGGACTGAGTTTGTGTAAAAGTTGAAACCGGCATTGTGATGATCGGTACTAACCGTTCTACTATATCGTATTCTTCCTTCAAAATCGCCATTGCCACCGTTATCTGTCCAATCAATCCAACCCCCAATTCCGTCATTACTAACCATTTGCATCATCGCGTATTTTGTTGCACTAGTATGACTTAACGCACCTAAGTAAACACCTGGTGGGGTATTGGTACCATTCATATTACCAATGTCACCTGTAATATAGGCACCGCCGAGTATACTAGCACCGCTGTTCATACTAACATCTCCGTTTATCACAGCACCGTTCATACTAACATCTGTGTTGTCAAGTATCTCGAGAGCAAGATTACCATTGGTACTGTTAGTACTGACTGTATAAAATTTATGGTATTTTGGTGAAAGATATTTTAATGTATCACCGTCAACACCAAAACCATAACCAGTGTTTGTGCTAAGCAATCGTATTTTATTGGGTCCTGCAACTGAATGTTTTGCGTCAAGTATAAGTAGTCCCCCTTGACCATTCCCATCGCCTCCGGTATTTATAAATATATTTCCATTTACTTCTAATTTTTGGGTCGGGGCTTTGGCGGCAATACCCAAGTTACCACTACCAGTAAAGTAAAATTGTGGGGCCCATCCATAAGTTCCGTTTGAAGCGTATCCCAAACCTAATGTGCTACTTGCGCCACCATTGGCTACACCGGTACCACCTTGACCAAACGACCATTTTTTTGAGTCGCCTGTGTCTATGTCTGCTGCCCAATCAAGTGTAAGAATAGGTTTTCCGTGGGTATGGGTACTAGTTACTTTTTCCTGATTTAATTTTAATACAGAATGCGTACTGTGTGTGTGGTTGTCGATATGTTTTGAAATGACTGCTGTTCCGCTGACATCCAATGTTTTGCTTGGTAAAGTATGTCCAATACCGACGTGTCCAGATGCATCAATTACCATTGCAGTAGTAACCGCAGTTGCTGCGTTTCCGTCCCCAAGTTTGGTATTAAATGCCAGACCGCCTCCAATAGTTGAGTTATCATGATACCCTGCAATAGATGCCATCGTCCAATTAACCGCTCCATTACGCGCTTTAAAGTAAATTGGAGCAGTATTGGTAGAACTACTGTTTGGTGATTGACTGTCACTTCCCCAAATATTTAATGAACTATCCCATAAATTAATTGCACCTAAACTAATATCAATGTCTCTGCTATATGAAACTTCCCCACTGCCAATATCGTAATTAAGATGATGTGCACTGTTTTGGGTATTGGTTACGTCAACTCCTGATAGAATTGGTTTATCTGATTGTCTAACGGGTTTAATGTAAACGCTATTGGTGCTTGTACTGTTTAATGGGCTACCCTGCGCATTTAGTATAATAGTATTTGCGTGTTGGTTCGCATAACCTGCTTGATAACCCATCGCAACGGAATATTCGTCTTGATTGGTGTGTCCTGCGTCAAATCCCACAGCAATACAATTATCGGATTGGTCTTGTAAACCGGCCTGACGACCAATCGCAAGGCAATTGGCAGATTGACTGGTCTTCGCGGCTTCAAGACCGATTGCAATGGAACTAGTGCCTTGATTGGTGTATCCTGCGCCAAATCCCACAGCAATACAATTATCGGATTGGGCTTGAAAACCGGCGCGAAGACCAATCGCAAGGGAATCGTAAGATTGACTGGTCATACCGGCTTGAAAACCGATTGCAATGGATGTATGTCTTTGATTGTGTTTTCCGGCTTCTAAACCCATTGCAATGGATCTATATGCTTGATTATCATATCCGGCATCATAACCGATTGCAAGTGCTGCTCCAGGACCGAAGCCGGTTCCATCTTGACGACCTTGGTTTAAATGCCCGGCGCGAAGACCAATCGCAAGGGAATTGATAGTTTGACCGGTCATACCGGCTTTCCAACCCATAGCAATGGATTTATGGTATTGATTGGTTTTTCCGGCTTCATCGCCTATTGCAATGGAACTATATGATTGATTGGTTTCTCCTGCCAAGTTTCCAATTGCGACTGAATTACCGGATTGGTCTGTTTTCCCTGCCATAGTACCAATGGCGACTGAATTACCGGATTGGTCTCTGTACCCTGCCTGAAAACCCATAGCAACGGAAAAAACGCCTTGATTATTGCCACCAGCATCAGTACCCATTGCAATGGAATTATTGGATTGATCAATCTTCCCAGCCTGATAACCCATCGCAATGGTCCTATTTTCTTGATTTGTTCTTCCAGTGTTATAACCCATCGCAATGCATTGATCGCCTTGATAATTGTAACCAGCATAAGTACCCATAGCAATGGAATACACGCCTTGGCTGGTGATTGCGGCTTGATAACCCATAGCAATGGCTTGCGCGCCTTGATAGGCTTTGCCGGATTCTTGACCCATAGCAATGGCCTTATTGCCTTGATTGGCAATGCCGGCTTTCCAACCCATAGCAATGGCATACATGCCTTGATTGGCATTGCCGGATTCTTGACCCATAGCAATTGAATTGGAAGATTGGTCAGTTTTTCCGGCTTGATAACCGATTGCAATTGAATATTCTTCTTGATTAGTTTTGCCTGCATAACTACCAATCGCAATGGAATTGTAAGATTGGTCAGTTAGTCCTGCATCTTTACCAATAGCAATGGAATGATCATTAGCATTCGATGGAGTCATTGTAATTGTATCAATATACAATTGGCCCAATGCAAGATTCGGTGCGATTAAATTACCCGCAATGTACATATTTCCAAATGATGCATCACCCGCTACGCTTAAACGATGATTCATGGAAACATCACCGCCATAACCAGAATCACCGCGAATACTCATTGCAATTACGTCATTGTGTAAAAATTCCGCAACTGCAAAATTATCATCGGTACCACCTACTTGATTCACTCGCAATGCAGGTTGTGTACCAGTATTACTCACATCGATGGATTCTGTGAATTTAATAAGTGTGTTTGTTTGAATAACATCACCATCAAAATTAATATTTCCATTGACTTTCAAATCTCCGTGCACTGTTAAATGACTATTAATACTTGCGTCACCCAAGACTTGTAATGTGGGGCCGGTAGTATGTATGGCGCCTCCAACAGCAAGTGCACCGGTGTTTGTCATATTTCCTAATTGTAATATTGTACCTCCTCCTACCGTATTCGCATTAAAAGAAAATAATCCATCATTGGAATGTAATTGCCAATCTGTTCTATTGTTGCTGCCATTTGTACGAATAAAATCCATTTTAAGTTCACCACCAGTAGGGTGTGTTAAATTTAAATTTCCAATTGCCTTTATGTTTCCGCTCACGTCTAATTTTTCACTTGGGTTAGTAATACCAATACCGACATTTCCTTCTACAAGTAATTCTTGACTACTTAAATCACGGCCAATGTAATCACCTGTGCCAATACTTAATCCACCCAATACTTGCTGTTTATATACTGAGTTTTTGTACCAAGGACTACTGTCATCTTTACAAATAGTAAATTGTTTAATGTAATAATAATCCTGACCACCCGTTGGGGTGGCATTGAATTGTATTGTAAAAGATGAACGTCCAGATTTAATATACGGTGTAATATCACATACAACGGGTTCAAATATATTTCCTGTTGCCGCCTGACTATCATCACTACGCCATATAGTATCTATTACTGCATTGGTGGTTGAATCTAATAGTTGGATTGTAATTACTTCGTCGTTATCATTCATAGAATCAATTCTAATCATTGTTTTTACTAATATACGCGTTGATGTATGTTTATTATTATTTACACCATCGGTATAATAAAGACAGTTACTTAAATCAAATGTAGGTGATGTTAACGTTTTATTAGTGTTTATCATAACACCGGTTGTTGTACTATACGACAGTGTCCCGGTATTAGCCCAACCAGTAGGCGATGAACCACTCAATAAACTATTGTAATAAATCGGGTTAGATGCACTATAACCATCATTGTGAAAGGTTATTCCATTTACATCCACATTGTCACGAAACTGTGATGTACCATTTACATCCAATTTGTAACTTGTATTTGGCAAATTTAAATTAATACCAAGTGTACTATTTTCTAGTGTCATTGCGGTGGTTCCATTATCATCTGTTGTTGCACCATAATACCATCTATGGGTTGTTGAACCAGCTAAATGCTTAAATAGGTTGGCATCCACTCCAAACCCGTATCCGCTACTTTGAAGTTGTATTTTATTTGGGCCGGCGGCACCATACGCATCGCTAAAAATAAGTTTTCCTCCTTGATTACCCTCACCGGTTAGTCCATTGTCTATAAGCACATTTCCGCTTATATCCAACATTTCGCTTGGATTGGCTTTATTAATACCTATTTTTTTATTGTCTTCATCAAAAACCATTGAGTTCGTCCAATTATCGTGTCGGATTCTTAAAAGAGCTGAACTCGAACTATAAAAATTATCGATATACCATTTTTTACTATCAGTAGCACCTATTCCATCATTCAATATAAGTTCACCTCCTTCGTTAGAATTGGTCGCTGTATTATTTAATATAAGAACACCAGTACCGTTTATATTTGTAGGACCGTTTAAATTGGTCGCTCCACTTGTAGTAAGAGAAGTAAGCGTGCCCAAGCTTGTAATATTGGATTGTGCCTCGGTTTGTAATGTTCCAACTATACCGTTTGATACATTTAACGTTCCTTCTACGTGAAGTTTATGTGCATCATTCCAAGTCGTTATACCAATACCGACATTGTGTGACGAATCTAATACTAATGTTGCGTTTGCTGCATTATTCGTGTCAGTATCGTATGTATTAAAAATCATACCTCCTCTGTTCTCATATCCCAGTTGCTTATATCCATCAATGCTTCCAATAGTACCACTCTTGTTTTTAAATCGCATTTGTGTTACTCCCTGCTGTGTTGCATTAGTACCAGTATACTGACCTTCCATAATCATCACTGCGTTATTATCGTCAGTCACTGGTTTTATTTGTAAATGTGCAGTAGTTGCATTTTTCTCAATATTTAATGCAATATCTGCATTTGTCGCGCCAATCCCGAGAACTCCTCCGGATAAAATATTACCTGAAACCTCAATATTACTACCAATGCCTAACTGTGCAGCATAAATATTATTATTAATACTCAAATCATCAATTACAAATTTATTGTTTTCTACGTGAAGTGTTTGACCTTGTATATTAAGACTTCCATCGTGAATACGTATATCACCAGTACGAACGTGCATTTCGCCACTTAAATCGAAAAAATCTTTCATAAAGGTTTTGGTATAACGATTAGCACTAGCATCATACGGCCACGTCATTTATATCTATATAAATATAAATATAAATATAAATTTATACTGTTGCCTAAACAAAATATAAATATTCTAAGATGTAAAATGTTTATACGACTTGATTAATATAATTATTGGGGATATTTAAGTCTCCGCCGGTTACAGTAAGTCCTTGTTTAAACTGTGTGGCACCCTCAACAATAAGAGTTCCGCTTATATCTGTATTACCGTGTACTGTTAAATCTTGGCGCACCAAAGCAGCCCCATCAACATCAAGAGTTTTTGTGGGATTACTCGTGCCAATACCCACAAATCCTCCATCTTTAATAATAAATACAGTGTCTAAACTGTTACTATATGTGACAATATTAAATGAACGTTTTTTTGTCAAATCGCTCGTATCAAAGAACCATAAACTATCAGCACTACCACTTGTACCCGTACCATAATCCGCAGGTATCGTAAATGTAATAGTAGTACTGTTTGTAAGCGCTTGATATGTAGCTGGATTTGCGCCGGAGTGTGTATTCGTTGTAATAATACCGGAAGATGCAGTAGAACTAATTGTAACATTTGAATTATTATTAAATGGTGCTCCTGACTGGGTTTGATCACCAATTGCAAACGGTTGACTATCCAAATTTGTATCTTGTCCAATGAAATTGTATGTATTACCTGCTAAAAGAGTAAATGGGTGTTCACTATTATTAATTGATGGGCCACCAATCGATGTACTGAATATATAATACGGAGATGGGCGAGTTGCGTGATTACTAACCGAGGACAAACGAACATAGTAATTAATTGTTTCGGCTACTGCTGGTGAATTACCATCTAATATTTTCATAATATCATTATGACCATATTGAGTAACACGAATAGCAGGTCCAGTACCATCATTTGAAATATCAATTTGTTCTGTTATACGAACAATCGTATCTGTTTGGATAAAATTCCCAGTAAAATTAACAGACCCGTCAACAATTAAATCCGCACGAATATATACTTTTTCTGATCCGGGCGTGGAGTTATTTCCAGGACGAATTTCTAAATCTTTTCCGGCAGATGTAGATAAAATATTGGAATCCAATTGAATGTTGTCAATATTGAGTTTATTTGCACTTGCATCTCCGTTTACTTCGAGTGTATTATTAATGGTTGTGGCCCCGCCAATAGTTGCGTATCCAACAACATCTAATGCGCTATTTAATGATGTATCGCCGGTAACCGCTAATGTACTACTTAATGTAGTAGCACCCCCTACCCCAAGTGTATTTTGTAATGTGGTTGAACCAGTTACGCCTAATGTACTACTTAATGTAGCGGCTCCCGTAACACCGAGGGTAGATTGTAAATCAGTTGCACCCGTAACACCCAATGCATTGTTCAATGCGGTAGCGCCGGTAACAGTCAATGTGTTGTTTAATGCAGTGGCGCCACCGACCGCAAGTGTTTTATTAAGTGACGTGTCTTCCAATACAATGGCGTTGTTTTTCAATGTGGTAATGCCAGTAACACCGAGGGTAGATTGTAAATCAGTTGCACCCGTAACACCCAATGAGTTGTTCAATGCGGTAGCGCCGGTAACAGTCAATGTGTTGTTCAATGCAGTGGCACCACCAACAGTCAATATTTTGTTAAGTGACGTGTCTTCCAATACAATGGCGTTGTTTTTCAATGTGGTAATGCCAGTAACACCGAGGGTAGAATGTAAATCAGTTGCACCCGTGGTTGTTAATGTGTTGTTCAATGCAGTAGCGCCGGTAACAGTCAATGTGTTTTTCAATGCAGTAGCACCGCCGACAGCAAGTGTTTTATTAAGTGACGTGTCTTCCAATACAATGGCGTTGTTTTTCAATGTGGTAATACCAGTAACACCGAGGGTAGATTGTAAATCAGTTGCACCAGTGGTTGTTAATGTGCTGTTCAATGCGGTAGCGCCGGTAACAGTCAATGTGTTGTTCAATGCAGTAGCACCACCAACAGTCAATATTTTGTTAAGTGATGTGTCTTCCAATACAATGGCGTTGTTTTTCAATGTGGTAATACCAGTAACACCGAGGGTAGATTGTAAATCAGTTGCGCCAGTGGTTGTTAATGTGTTGTTCAATGCAGTGGTGCCGGTAACAGTCAATGAGTTTTTCAATGCAGTGGCACCACCGACCGCAAGTGTTTTATTAAGTGACGTGTCTTCCAATACAATGGCGTTGTTTTTCAATGTGGTAACCCCAGTAACACCGAGGGTAGATTGTAAATCAGTTGCACCAGTGGTTGTTAACGTATTTTTCAACGCCGTCGCGCCACCAACCGTCAATGTTTTATTAAGTGACGTATCTTCCAATACAATGGCTTTGTTTTTCAATGTGGTAATGCCGTCAACATTAAGAGAGGATAACAGATGTGTAACACCCGATGTAGTTAATGTATTTTTGAGTGTTGTTGCGCCCCCCACAATAAGTGTGCTATTTAATGATGTGTCGCCTACTACATTTAATTGATTATTCAACTGCGTGACACTGGTAACATCGAGTGTAGACTGTAACGTAGTGGCCCCGGTGACACCCAATGTAGATTGAAGAGTTGTAGCACCGACAGTGGTTAATGTATCTTTTAATGTGGCAGCTCCGTCAAGAACCAATGCACTGTCGAAAGAAACATCACCAACCGTATGTAATCTATTATTTAATGTAGTCGCGCCAGTGACACCCAATGTAGATTGAAGAGTTGTAGCACCGACAGTGGTTAATGTATTTTTTAATGTGGCAGCTCCGTCAAGAACCAATGCACTGTCGAAAGAAACATCACCAACCGTATGTAATGTACTGTTTAATGTGGTTGCGTCAGTGACACCCAATGTAGATTGAAGAGTTGTTACGCCAGTAACTCCCAATGTAGATTGTAAGTTTGTTGCGCCCACTGTGGTAAGTGTGTCTTTCAATGTCGTTGCACCGGCAACGGTAAGAATACTTCCCAAAGAAGTATCGCTAATAACATTAAGTTTATCATTCATATTTGCAATACCACTCACATTTAATGTTGTACTTATTTTGGCGTCTCCAATCACGTCTAATGCGGCACTGGGTGCATCTGTATTAATACCTACTTTATCGTTTTTAACAGCAAATCGAGTGTTAATACGGTGGTCACTTGTAATATTATTAGTCTCTGGGTCTGTCCACTGACTCGTTTGAACATTACGAATAAAGAAATTAGCATCGTCCGCATCTTGGTGAAAATCAAATGCCAATGCATAATTGTCGTTATCCTGATTTCCGGTTTGACGAATTTTAACATAATCTTTTGTTGTTCCGCTTTGGCCACCTTGGTCACTTAACACTAAATAATTGTATACATCAGTTCCAGGTATATATGCATTGGACCCGTCTGCTACGCCGCGAATTTGAACAGCACCGTTTACATCTAATGCTTGTTGAGGAACAAGACTACCAATACCAATTGATTTTTCAGCAATTAATGTACCATCTCCGGCAGTATAATTAGTGTCATTTACAATACCACTACCCAATGAAATACCACCGGATACACCTAATGTGCTTACGGGGAGTTCAGTTTTTAGACCCATATTACCACCATCGGCAATTGTCATTACAGTTTCTAAACTGTTATCGGGTTTACCGTCAATCACCCGCATAATGGGTTGAGCGCCCAATTGACGAACAATCAACGCAGGACCAGTACCATCATTGGAAATATCCATTTGTTCGGTGACATTTACAACCGTATTTGTTTGAATAAACCCACCGGTAAAATTCACCGAACCATCAACGTATAAATCACTGCGAATATAAACCCGTTCACTACCTGGTGTAGCATTGTTTCCTGGACGAATTTCCAAATGTGAACCACTATCTGTCGAAATAATATTTTCGTCCATATGAAGTTGGTCTACGTGCATTTTACCAGCACTGGCATCAAGAAGTACATCAAGATTTTGCGCAAATGTAACATCATCTCCTGCATATATTTTCTGGCTAAAAGACGCATCTTCCAATACAAAGAAATTTTTATGCACAGTAGCATCACGTTTCATTGCAACATCACTTTTAAATTCGGCTGTTCCGTATGTTACTAATGCACTGTCTAATTGTGTTGCTCCTCCAACCGTTAATGTTTTGTTTAATGACGTATCTTCTAATACAATCGCATCGTTTTTCAATGTAGTCACCCCGTCAACAGCTAATGTAGATTGAAGTGCCGTCGCTCCGTGGGTGGTGAGTGTATCTTTTAATGTGGCACTTCCATTGAGTACCAGTGTACTATCCATAGACGCATCACCCACAAGATGCAACTGATTTTTAAGGGTGGTTACACCATCCACCGCAAGTGTACTTTTTAATTCGGTCGCACCCTGTGTTGTAAGTGTAGATTGTAAGTTCGTAGCGCCGTGTGTGGTAAGTGTGTCTTTCAATGTAGCACTTCCATTGAGTACCAAAGCACTGTCCATTGATGCATCACCCACAAGATGCAATTGGTCTTTAAGTGTGGTTACACCATCCACCGCAAGTGTACTTTTTAATTCTGTCGCACCGTGCGCTGTGAGCGTGTTTTTTAATGTAGTTGCCCCGGCTACACGTAACACATTATCAAAAGACGCATCACCTATTATGTGCGCAGTATTACGAAGCGTTGTCTTACTTGTCACATCTAATGTACTACTTAATGCAGTGGCTCCTGTAACATACAATTGGTCATTTAAATCAGTACGGCCTACTACATTTAATGTATCCTTGATGTTTGCAGAACCATCAACAACCAACGCACTATTAAATAGAACATCGTCGACAACGTGTAAAGTATCATTTAAAGTTGTGGCGCCTACAACATTTAATGTATTTTGTAAATCAGTAGTACCCACTGTCGTAAGTGTGCCGTCTAATTTTGTATTTCCCCCAACATCAAGGGCTGCTCCCAGTGACGCATCTCCTACAATACGAGCACTACTCTTTAATTTTGTAACACCATCCACATCCAATGTTGATTTTAATTCCGTTGCCCCTTGGGTAGTTAACGTATTATTTAATGCAGTTTCGTTATTTACAAATAATTTGCTGTTAAATGAAACATCGCCATTTACAAATAAATGCGCATCCATTGATGCATCTTTTACAAGATGTAATTCATCACTAAATGTGGCTTTTCCAGTTAATGCCAATGTATTTTGCAATGTAGTTGCTCCCGTTACACCTAATGTCTCCCTTAATGTAGTCGCGCCAGTAACATCCATTGTGTTTTTAATCGTCGCAGAACCGTCAATTACGAATGCACTATCAAATGACACATCGTTGACAACGTGTAAAGTATTATTTAATGTGGTAGCACCATCAACATCCAATGTTGATTTTAATTCAGTTGCTCCTTGGGTAGTTAACGTATTATTTAATGCAGTTTCGTTATTTACAAATAATTTGCTGTTAAATGAAACATCGCCATTTACAAATAAATGCGCATCCATTGATGCATCTTTTACAAGATGTAATTCATCACTAAATGTGGCTTTTCCAGTTAATGCCAATGTATCATTTAATGTAGTCGCGCCAGTAACATCTAACGTATCCCTTAATGTAGTAGCGCCAGTAACATCCATTGTGTTTTTAATCGTCGCAGAACCGTCAATTACGAATGCGCTATCAAATGACACATCGTTGACAACGTGTAACGTATTATTTAATGTGGTAGCACCATTTGCAGTCACTGTATTTTGTAATGTGGTTGCTCCGGTTACAACTAATGTACTGTCTAATGTGGCAGCATCTTTCACATATAATTTGCTATTTAAACTGGCATCTTTCGCGACAAGTAATACTGAATCGAGAGAAACATCACCTACTATATGTGCATCGCTGTTGGCTGTTATTTTTCCAGTTATACCAGCGGTACCTGCCAATAAAAAGTTTGCCCCAAAGGACACATCGCCAACAACATTGAGTTTATTATTTAATAGAGCAACATCTGTAACAGTAAGGGTACTGTCTAATGTTGTCTCTTTACCTACGTATAATTTACTGTTTAAACTTGCGTCTTGACCAACAAACAGACGTTCGTTAATCGATACATCACTTACAAAGTGAGATAATGAAGCATCTATTTCTGTATCTAAATGTTTTGTGCGTCGTTTTAAATCATCTAAACGGGTTTGTACATTTTCGTTGAGGTCTTTAATAAATCGTAAATTTACATTACTAACATCAGTATATGTACCATCGTGGCGAACGCGCAATTCGGTTGATTTAATACTAAATTGGGGGTTAACTTCATCAGCAGCGTTGTATAAATTTAATGAATTGTCATTTCGGATAAATACACCTCCGCCGCTGATATCTAAAAATCCCGAAACGTATGATTGTCTTAATTTGTTTGCATTATTTGATAAATCAAACCATTTACTCATTCTATATAATATATATTATAAATTAAAATATATTATATTTTTAAAATTGTGTCACTATACCATTGACTTGTAAATTACTATTCATTGATACATCGCCATTGAAACTCGCGTCTCCGCTAATATGTAGTGTATCTATTGACGATTTCAATGCGCCCGGGGCGATTTATTCATTTACAGAAACAGCACAGTCATTACTATCGAAATTCATTTCACTTATGTTACCACTATTTACTGTTATTACGTCGGCGTTTGAAAATATACTTCCACGTATGTCGAGTTTTCCGTTGGATTTTCTCTACCAATACCCCCCCCCACATACCCAATCAGTTGAACCGCAATTTATTACCATTGCGAGTGTACTGTCATCATAAAACCCTTTACAAATGTTTGGCGAAACGTATTCGCATTATTTGATTGGTCGTACCAACTACGATTTCGATATATTTATACAAATCATAAAATAAACGTAATCCAGTTCAGTCACAAAAGATTTTATTATATATTTTAGATTATAATATATAATACATAATGAAACGTTGAAGAGTGTTGGTATTGAGAATAACACAATGGTCTATATAAATAATTATTAAGCGCTTTCTAACGCAGTGAGTCTTGCTAAAACGTTTACCAATTGTGTTTCTAAGGTTTCCACTTTTGTTTCCAACTCGGCAATGCGTACCTTATCTGCTTGTTGTTGGCGGTCGATTTCCTGTGTGGCCGCAGCGGCCACCGTCCATATTGCGTTCTTGTCTAACATATTAAAATTGTTTACAAATTGTCCGAAAACGAAACATTGATTATTACCTGTGGTTTCATTGTAAATATACAAACTGCTGGGTAATTCTTCGTATAATTCAATGGTAGTGCTATTGACAATGTTTTTGATGGAATAATATATTTTCTCGCGATTAACTCCTTCAATTGCAATACTAATATTTTCATATACATTACCAGACGAATCTGTAAGATCGTGTTCTAAATTATCAAAAGTACCACCTTGTAGTATTAAGAAGTTGCCTGAAATATCGGCGATGCTGTATACGTTGGGAACTGTTTCCGTTCTGGTAGAACACGAGTGAGGAAGGACTTCCTTCACTTCTTGGGCGATGAACCCATAAACATTTTTATTTCCTCGGCCAATTGTATCAATATAAGAATAAGTACACGGATTGAGTTTTCTGAAATCAACAAGTGCTTTATCGTCGTCAACTGTAAGAATATCTTTCTTAATGCGTTTATCACTATACACTAAAAACGCACCAGCAGCCGCAATTGATTCATCGCAAAAAATATTAATAATATCGCCTTCGGCTATGTTTCGGCCGCCGTTGGCGCCATTAAAATTTAACAGCGCAGCCCATAAAAAGTCGGGTTTCAAATCGTCGGTCTGTGGAATCGGCACAATAATACGTCCAACATTCAATGTTATATCATCCGCTTCACTAGAGGTCCGTATCTCTCTCTGCGACGAGTTCCAGCTCGTGGTGGTGTCATACGGGTTGTATGTATACCTTAGGGGACTGCCATTAACTTGGATATTACTTCCCATAACAATGTGACTACGTGAGCCATGCAATTTAACTACTCTAATTAGATCATTACCGTCCGCCTGTACCCGGAAAGTTCCGCTAACGTCTAATGCGAAGCTCGGGGTTGTATCACCAATACCAACATATCCACGATAATCAATTGCAAGTGCATTCTCGTTGACAGTTGTGTTATTACGTGTTGAAAATCCCATTCCGGTTTTTACGCGACCATTATATCCATATTGTCCAGTGCCGCTGGAAGAATTATAATAATTAATAGCGTTAATACTAAGTTGGTCAAACAGTTCGTTTGCTGAGAATCCACTAAGGGGGTAACTATCGTCTGCTTTGTTTTGAAGTGTTATCCAGGTAAATGAATCACCTTGTGTAGCACTAAATTTACTACCTGTTAAAGTATTAATCGCCGGTTGGTGGGCGGAGCCGAATGTATTCGGACTCGTTATATCTAATGTAACCGCTGGGTTAGACATACCAATACCGACATTGCCAGTTGTAATTATGTTTGTCGCGGTCAAATCACCAGCAACATATAAATCGGCATTAAAACTACTATCATTAGCCACTTCTAATTGTGTTAATATACCCACACTTGTAACATTAGGCTGTGACGCCGTAGAAAGTGTACCACCGATGTTTGTAGCGGTCAAATCACCCCCCACTGTTAAATGACTGTTAATACTTGCATCACCGATCACTTGTAATGTGGGACCGGCATTATCTATGGTACCTCCAACAGCAAGCGCGCCGGTAGTGCTGTTGTGCTGATTGCCAAGTTGTAATATTGTACCTCCTCCTGCTGTGTTAGCTATAAAACTGAATAAACCGCTGGATGATTTCATTTGCCAATCTGTTCTATCGGATTCGCCATATGTACGAATAAAATCCATTGTTATATCGCCCCCTGATGAATTATTTAATTTTAAATTACCGGTTGCCTTTATGTTTCCGACAACGTCTAATTTTTCACTTGGGGTAGTAATACCAATACCGACGTTAGCACCGACTAACGTCATAATGTCAGTGCTATTATTTGATCTAAACCAAATTTTGTTGTTAGTACCTGAATTTAGAACTGTTTCTCCGCCGCTGTTTTGTCGCAATGCGCAATTCGCGTAATTCGTTTTAGTTGAATAAGAAAATATAGCATCACTCCCACCTCCACTTCCAATATAGGCATCATTAACATTAAGGTGTGTGCCAAATACCACATCATTGGTAACATTCATTGTACCAACAACATCCAATTTGTAACTTGGGTTAGTAATACCAATGCCGACATTTCCGCCATTTGCGATTCTCATTGCTAATGTATCATCGTCATAGAAATCTGCAATATTATTTGTTCCGTGCTGACGAGCAATTAACGCAGGCCCTGTTCCATTGTTTGAAATGTCCAATTGGTCGGTTATTTGGACATTTGTGTTGGTTTGTATAAATCCACCAGTAAAGTTAATAGAACCATCAACTGTCAAATCACCCTTAATATGCACCTTTTCATTTCCGTCGCTAGCGCCACCAGGTTGTAATAAGATATTTTTGTTTAATGCTGTTGTTATTGTAACATCATTTGTAGCACTTATCGTAAGGTCACTTAATGTTCCAACACTTGTAATTACTGTCTGTGCAGCAGTTGTTAATGTACCTTCAATGTTTGTTGCCTTTATATTTCCACTGACATCCAATGTAACCGCTGGGTTAGTCATACCAATGCCGACATTTCCAGCTGTATCAATTACCATACGTTGGAGTGAGTTTGTGTAAAAGTTGAAACCGGCTTTGTGATGATCGGTACTATCCGTTCTACTATATCGTATTCTTCCTTCAAAATCGTCATCGCCATCGTTATCTGTCCAATCAATCCAACCCCCAATTCCGGCATTACTAACCATTTGCATCATCGCGTATTGTGATCCACCATTAATTAACGTACCTAAGTAAACACCTGGTGGGGTTTTGGTACCATTCATACTACCGATGTCACCTGTAATATAGGCACCTCCGTGCATTTTAGAAGCACCTGCAATATAGGCACCGCTGTTCATAGTAACATCTCCGTGCATTTTAGCACCGTTCATACTAACATCTGTGTTGTCAAGTATCTGGAGAGCAAGATTACCATTCGCGGTAGCACCTGAACCTACATAAAATTTATGTCCCTTGTCGGAATTATATTTTAATGTAAATTGGTCCACTCCAAAACCGTATCCCGCGGAGTGTAGTAATATTTTATTTGGGCCGGCTTTATTATAAGCGTCATCAAAAAGAAGTTTTCCTCCTTGCTCGTCGACAGTTGTTTTTCCATTATTTATACGTATATTTCCGCTCACGTCTAATTTGTAACTTGGGTTAGTAATACCAATGCCGACATTTCCGCCATTTGCGATTCTCATTGCTAATGTATCATCGTCATAGAAATCTGCAATATTATTTGTTCCGTGCTGACGAGCAATTAACGCAGGCCCTGTTCCATTGTTTGAAATGTCCAATTGGTCGGTTATTTGGACATTTGTGTTGGTTTGTATAAATCCACCAGTAAAGTTAATAGAACCATCAACTGTCAAATCACCCTTAATATGCACCTTTTCATTTCCGTCGCTAGCGCCACCAGGTTGTAATAAGATATTTTTGTTTAATGATGTTGTTATTGTAACATCGTTTGTTGCATTTACATCTAAGTTGTTTAATGTTCCAACACTTGTAATTATGGGTTGTGCCTCATCAGTTACAGTAGCAGCAGAACCAGTAACGCTTCCTGTAATATCGGCAGTGACAGTTAAACCAGTTAATGTTCCAACACTTGTAATTATGGGTTGTGCAGCAGTTGTTACAGTAGCAGCAGAACCAGTAACGCTTCCTGTAATATCGGCAGTGACAGTTAAACCAGTTAATGTTCCAACACTTGTAATTGCGGTTTGTGCAGCATCAGTTACAGTAGCAGCAGAACCAGTAACGCTTCCTGCAATAGGATTTGTCACACTTAAACCACTTAATGTTCCAACGCTTGTAATTGCGGTTTGTGCAGCATCAGTTACAGTAGCCGCAGTACCAGTAACGCTTCCTGTAATAGGATTTGTCACACTTAAACCACTTAATGTTCCAACACTTGTTAACCCCGCCATTGTAGTAATATTAGGTTGGGATGCAGTGGTAAGTGTACCTTCAATGTTTGTTGCTTTGAAGTTTCCATTCACGTGTAATTTATGGGTCGGGACATTAGTACCAATACCCAACCGACCATCACCAGTAAAGTAAAATTGCGGGCCCCATCCAAAAGTTCCGCTTGAAGCGTATCCCAAACCTAATGTGCTACTTGCACCACCATTGGTTACACCGGTACCACCTTGTCCAAACGACCATTTTTTTGAGTCGGTCCCATCTGTTTCTGCTGCCCAATCAAGTGTAAGAATAGGTTTTCCGCGGGTATGGCCACTAGTTACTTTTTCCTGATTTAATTTTAATACAGAATGCGTACTGTCTGTGTGGTCGCCGATATGTTTTGAAATGACTGCTGTTCCACCTACATCCAATGTTTTGCTTGGACTATCTGTACCAATACCTACATTTCCGCCATTTGCGATTCTCATTGCTAATGCGTTATCGTCATAGAAATCTGCAATATTATTTGTTCCGTGTTGTCTGGCAATTAAAGCGGGTCCGGTTCCATTGTTTGAAATGTCTAATTGGTCGGTTATTTGGACATTTGTGTTGGTTTGTATAAAACCGCCCGTAAAGTTAATAGAACCATCAACTGTCAAATCACCCTTAATATGCACCTTTTCATTTCCGTCGCTAGCGCCACCAGGTTGTAATAAGATATTTTGGTTTGATGCTGTTGTTATTGTAACATCGTTTGTTGCACTTATCGTAAGGTCACTTAATGTTCCAACACTTGTAATATTAGATTGATTTGCACTTGCAGCTGTTAATTTACCTGTAATCTCACCAGTTGCACTTCCTGCACTTAATGAAGTGCCCGTAATCGCACCACCCGAGGTTATACTTCCAAAACCATTTGAAATCGCACCACTATTCAATGTTCCCACCGTTGTAATATTAGATTGATTTGCACTTGCAGCTGTTAATTTACCTGTAATCTCACCAGTTGCACTTCCTGCACTTAATGAAGTGCCCGTAATCGCACCACCCGAGGTTATACTTCCAAAACCCGAGGTTATAGAACCACCACTTAATGTTCCAACGCTTGTAATTGCGGTTTGTGCAGCAGTGGTAAGCGTACCTTCAATGGTTGTTGCCTTTATATTTCCGCTCACGTCCAATGCGACGCTCGGGGTTGTAATACCAATGCCGACATATCCACGATAATCAATTGCAAGTGCATTCTCGTTGACATTATGAAGATTGCGTGTTGAAAAACCAATTCCGGTTTTTACGCGGTCATTTACACCGAATTGTCCACTGCCGCCACTATTATAATTAATAGCGTTAATACTAAGTTGGTCAAACAGTTCGTTGGCATTCATTCCGTCTAGGGGGTTAATGTTGTGTGTTTTGTTTTGAAGTGTTATCCAAGTAAATGACTCACCGACTATCTTACTAAAAATGTTTGATGTTAAAGTATTAATCGCCGGTGTGTGGTCGTCCCCGCTGCACGTATACAAGCTCGTTATATCTAATTTAACAGCTGGGTTAGTCATACCAATACCGACATTTCCACTCGTGTTCGTGTATGTTATGTCATTTGTGTTTACAGTTGTCCATTGACTGCCCGGATTATATACTGCCCCGTTTTTATATAAATCTCCGGAAAAGTTAATGTGTCCATTTACATCTAATCCGTAACTCGTATTTGCATCTGTACCTATACCGAGACTTCCGCTTTCTAGATGCATCCCGCGAGTTCCATTAGACGATGTTGATGCTCCATAATACCATTTGTGTGCAATGCCTCCTGCGAGATGTTTAAACATAGCCCCGTCAACGCCAAAACCATATCCACCGCTATGCAATCTTATTTTATTGGGCCCGGGTTTGCCGTACGTATCGTCAAATACAAGTAATCCACCCTGGTCGCCGGCGTCGCCGCTTTTGAAAATTCTTATGTGTCCATTGACGTCCAATGCTTGGGTTGGGGTTCTACCAATACCGAGCTTACCGCCTTTGAAGACCATGGTATTAGCTGCGGTTGAACTAGACGCGTTCCTAAATTCAATTTGTTTTGTAGATGATGAATTTATAATAGTTCTACCATCACTGTCTTGTAGTACTGCGTAATTAGTAGTTGAGGCTTTATGACTATTATGAGAAAATGTCGCATAACCCTGGCTAATATACGCACCACTTCCAATATAGGCATCATTAACAGTAAGGTTTGTTCCAAATGATACATCACTGGTAACAGCCATTGTACCAACAACATCCAATTTGTAACTTGGGTTAGTAATACCAATACCGACATTTCCGCCATTTGCGATTCTCATTGCTAATGTATCATCGTCATAGAAATCTGCAATATTATTTGTACCGTGTTGTCTGGCAATTAAAGCAGGTCCGGTTCCATTGTTTGAAATGTCTAATTGGTCGGTTATTTGGACATTTGTGTTTGTTTGCACAAATCCACCAGTAAAGTTAATAGAACCATCAACTGTCAAACTACCTTTAATGTGCACCTTTTCAGGTCCATCACCAGTCCCACCCGGTTGTAATAATATATTTTTACTGTCTGCTGTTGTTATTGTAACATCGCTTGTTGCACTTATAGTAAGGTCACTTAATGTCCCAACACTTGTAATATTAGATTGATTTGCGCTCACTAATTTACCTGTAATCTCACCATTTGCAGTTCCTGCACTTAATGAAGTGCCCGTAATAGCACCACTCGAAGTTATACTTCCAAAACCCGAGGTTATAGTACCACTATTCAATGTTCCCACCGTTGTAATATTAGATTGATTTGCGCTCACTAATTTACCTGTAATCTGACCAGTTGCACTTCCTGCACTTAATGAAGTGCCCGTAATCGCACCACCCGAGGTTATACTTCCAAACCCATTTGAAATCGCACCACTATTCAATGTTCCCACCGTTGTAATATTAGGTTGCGAAACTGTTGTGAGTAATCCTCCAATGTTTAAAGCATTCACATTACCAGTTGCATTTATGGCGCCGACAACGTCCAATGCTACGCTCGGGGTTGCACTGCCAATACCAACATTTCCAGTAAATGTAGGACCAGCTAAATTAGCTTTCAAGTCTAATGCGGTTTGTTGAGCGGTTGATACAGGTTTCGACGTATCAGTTGTATCGTCCACATTAGTAAGACCAACCATTGCTTTTGTAATACCAGAAACATTTCCAGTAAATGTTGGGGAAGCTATATTAGCTTTCAAGTCTAATGCGGTTTGTTGAGCGGTTGATACAGGTTTCAAAGCGTCAGTTGTATTGTCCACATTAGTAAGACCAACCATTGCTTTTGTAATACCAGAAACATTTCCAGTAAATGTTGGGGAAGCTATATTAGCTTTCAAGTCTAATGCGGTTTGTTGAGCGGTTGATATAGGTTTCGACGTATCAGTTGTGTTGTCCACATTACTAAGACCAACCATTGCTTTTGTAATACCAGAAACATTTCCAGTAAATGTTGGGGAAGCTATATTAGCTTTCAAGTCTAATGCGGTTTGTTGAGCGGTTGATACAGGTTTCAACACATCAGTTGTGTTGTCCACATTAGTAAGACCAACCATTGCTTTTGTGATACCAGTAACAGTTCCAGTAAATGTTGGGGAAGCTATATTAGCTTTCAAGTCTAATGCGGTTTGTTGAGCGGTTGATATAGGTTTCGACGCGTCAGTTGTATCATCCACATTAGTAAGACCAACCATTGCTTTTGTGATACCAACAACAGTTCCAGTAAATGTTGGGGAAGCTATATTAGCTTTCAAGTCTAATGCGGTTTGTTGAGCGGTTGATATAGGTTTCGACGCGTCAGTTGTATCGTCCACATTAGTAAGACCAACCATTGCTTTTGTAATACCAGAAACATTTCCAGTAAATGTTGGGGAAGCTAATGGTGCTTTCAAAGATAAAGAGTTAGTAACAGTGCCAGAAAAGTCGGGACTGTTACCAAGAGCAGCTGCTAGTTCATTTAACGTATCTAATGCTTCGGGTGCAGCGCCAATAATTTCGGTTACTCGGGCTTGTACAAATGCAGTTGTAGCAAGTTGTGTTGTAGAATTGCTTGAACTAGCAGTGGGAGCCATAGGAATTCCAGTAAATGTTGGGGAAGCTAAATTAGCTTTCGCCGCTAATGCTGTTACTGTAAGATCAGATATAGGTTTACCAGCATCAGTTGTGTTGTCCACATTACTAAGACCAACCATTGCTTTTGTAATACCAACAACAGTTCCAGTAAATGTTGGGGAAGCTATATTAGCTTTCAAGTCTAATGCGGTTTTTATTTGTGCTGATGTTGATGGATTTGCATTATTGGTAGATGGAGCATTAAAAGTTAACGTATCTTGTTTTCCATCTAATGTTGTTTGCACTTCACTGAAAGACGCATCCAAATGATTCACGCCAAAAGTAATGGTTTTATTTCCACCAGCGGTACTTGTCGTTATATCGATGTGTTTATCACTTGCAAAATTCATTGTATCTAATCCTTCTGCTACCAAATCTGTTTGACCATCCACTTTCCACGTTTTATATGTTGAATTCATTTTTATTTTAACTTCGCCATTTGATAAATCGTCAATTGCAAACCCAGAATCAGTATCAAATCGAATTGCACTTATATCTGTAAAATCTATATTATTTGTGGTACCGGTTCTTGTTGATATGGTTAGTTTGGGCGCGCTTCCGGCTCCGTTAAACGATCCATCTAATATTAAATTACCCATTATGCGCACATCTGTGTTAAAACTACTGTCTCCGTGTATTGATAGTGTTTGAGCACTCAAATCAGTCGCATACAGTTTGTTGGCAATCCTTGCGCTTCCATTGACGTCCAATGCTTGGCTTGGACTATCTGTACCAATACCGACATTTCCTTCTACAAGTAATTCTTGACTACTTAAATTACGACCAATGTAATCACCTGTGCCAATACTTAATCCACCCAATACTTGCTGTTTATATACTGAGTTTTTATACCAAGGACTACTATCATCTTTACAAATAGTAAATTGTTTAAATTCAAAATAATCTTGGAATCCGCCGTTAACTACTGGTTGCACAAAATTGATTTTAAAACTTGAACGTCCATGTTTAATATATGGTTTTAAGTCACAAATAATTGGATTAAAATCGTGATTACCAGATTTTGTATATTCTCTATAAATGGTATCAATTACGGAGTTATCAGTACTATCAAGAAGTTCTATACGCATTTGTTCGGATGCTACATCTTGCATATATGATTTGCCCATTACTTTTAATAAAATTCTACTTGATGTTGTTATAGTAGTATTATTACCCGAAGCAACATCATCTGTAAAAAATACGTGTTGTGATAAATTAATTACATCTGTAACAATGTTCGTACTACCATACAATCGCAAACTATTGGGTAGTACGCTAGCACTCGCGCTCTTTGTCCAACCAGTAGGCAAAGAACCTGTCGATAAACTATGGTAATAAATCGGGTTAGATGCACTATAACCATCATTGTGAAAGGTTATTCCGTTTACATCCACATTGTCACCAAACTGTGATGTACCACTTACATCCAATTTGTAACTTGGGTTAGTAATACCAATACCAACATTTCCACTCGTGTATGTTACGTCATCTGTATTTACAGTTGTCCATTGACTGCTGGAACTAATAGCACTTTGTACGAACTCAGTTGTAGCAATTTGTGTAGTGTTATCTGTACTGCTTGTTGCGGTAGGCGCGGTAGGCGTTCCACCAAGAACAATATCTGTTGCATCACTAACCGCGGATATCGCGCGTGTTCCAAAATTGGAACTCATATCATATACATTAGCACTCAGGTCGCTTACTGTGCCATTTATACTACTAATGTCAGCCGTATGGGTTGCCGTGGTAGTTTCCAACACATTTACCGAGTCACCTAAAACACCACTTGAACCGGCACCCTTGGACCCCACATATTTTGTAGCTGTAAAATAGAATTTTGCACTTCCAAATACAGTAGCGGGGTCGCCATTTACATCATAAAACGTAATAATGCCATTCTTGGCGTCAAATAGAGCACCGCCAAAATCAACACTACTGCCAACATACGCATTGGCTGCCAATTGTGACCGAGTTGCCAGCCAACCAATCGGTTTCAATACACCCGATGTTTTTTCATATTCCAACGAAATACTATATCCGCTGGAAGCATAATTTGAAGGAATAATATTCTGTAATATATTGGTTCCGTTGTTATCTATACATACAAATGCCGCACCACCATTATTAACATAATCCAACTTAATCTTTTCCATACGGAGAATGACATTACTTGCTTCTTTTTGAAATGTACCAATAGATTGGTTTGAACTGTTTTTTGTTTTATCATTATACCAGGTGGTGTTGACGGAAATATCAGAAATCCCATTTTCTAATAGACTGGATATTGTAGTTATATCAGTAACGCTATCATAAGAAGGACTGATTGGTGGCAATGATGATAATATATTATCACTAAATATATTTGTATTATTTGCTAATGCTGTTTCTTCATAAAACTGTTTTGAATCCAGCGTAGATGTAAAGTTCATGAAATTTTTGAAGAGTAAATTAACCTTTTCATTGGTGGATAACCCGTCGTTACTCATTGATGTATATATATATTAATACATGATTATTAATATAAATAAACAAATTAAGGTTAGAACGTAAAATAGTGATTGGAATCATGATCTATACCAACAATTAAATAGAGTGTTGTTCCTCCATTCGAATTTACAAGTGCATTAAACCCATCTGCTTGTAAAGCACCATTCGCACTATCCGCACCATTAATAGTTGTAGGTCCAGTATCGAACCACGAGGTAGCACCCGAATTAGAAGCTGATTTCAGGCTTCCAAATTTACCATCTTGGTAAATATATGCTCTATATTTTGTACTGAATGTTGATAAATGATTATCGTGTCGTGTTGCTGAACCGGCTCCTGTTCCTATCTTAAAATCACTTAAATCCACATTGTTACCGCTTCTGGATACTTGTATAGCAATCCATTTGAACCCATTGCTACCAGTATTTGTATAACTACTATAATCCGGGCCTGTCACCGCATAACCGGTATACCAATTACTAAATGGACTTAATGATGTGGCACTATATGAATTGTTATATCCGCCTGCCACAAATCGACCATTGAAATATAATAAAGCGGTGCTAATATTACTACTATATGTTGTAGCAAATGAAGTATTGTTCGCTACTATATTACTTCCGCTAATCGCATCGCTACCATTGAAGAATCGTAAATTGTTGCCGGTATAACTGGTCGTATTATCTTTGAATGTTTTCCCCAAATTGTTTGAGGTTGTAGTAGATGTTTGTGTAGCAACCGTAGGCGTTACGGAGTTATTCAAATAATTCACCGTTACTAATAAAGATTGTGTGGAATTTGCGTTGTATGTGCCATTTGTAATACTACTATCGTTTTTAGTAAATGTTGTGCTATAACTGGGTGTGGTATAAATATCATCTCGTGTAGTTGTACCAAATGAATATCCATTTTTGGTACTGGATACGTTCGATTTTGAATGTATATTATGTGTGCTACTAATTGTGCCGTATGGAATATAATAATTTGCAAAGTTGGAAATACTATATGTTGCTGTTAATTGAATATTTGTAATGGACGGAATACCAAATAAAAATGTTTGGCCTTCAATGCTTACAGTTGGGCTTGCTGTATATGTAATGCTTGGTGTTCCGCTATAATCATCTACCCAGAAATTCTCACTATTTCTACTTGTGGATGTATTTTCATTTTCGTCAATTCGCTGAGTATTATTATGTGATTGACTAGCTATTGTATAGTTGACTCGATAATAATCGATTGACGCAGGAAAGTTCGCGTTAAAAATGCTATTTGTATTTGCGTTTCCAGTGCATGATAAACTTGAACTATATACAAAACCTTTGCTATAATTAGTTATTTTTCCTTCATCTGTATATGAACTAGCTGAGGTAAATGTATATTGATTTCCAGTAGCACCAATATCAGCGGTTAATGCAGTTGCACTATTTGTAAAATCCATTGTATCCGAATATTGTGCGACCCCGTTTTTCAAAATCTCAAATGTAGAAATGACATATGTCCCGCTGGTAAAATCCGTTCCTTGTCTTCCGTAATTGACATATAATGAACTTGCATTTGAAAATGCGATTTTGCTATTATTATTGTTTGCACTAAATATGTGTCTACTTGAACGAGTATCATTACCTACTATTTTACCATTAATTGATGCTGAGCCAACCTTTGTAACGAGCATGCCGTTATGCGAGACACTGTTTAAGTCGGTTGTGTCTATAAATCGGTTAGTACCATCATTTGTGAAGTTTGTACCGGTAAAAGCATCTCCGTATGGTCCAATGTCACTATTCAATGCGTTTTTCGCTCGTATTTGAACTCTATATTTGGACCCCGGTTTTAAACTACTGAATGTTAGGTTATTTTTATTGTTATAATTATCCAAATCAAAAACACCTTGGTGTGTTATTGTTTCTTGCGAACGCGACTGAATTAATGTATACGAAATATCATAGTTCGTAATATCAATCCCGCTTGTAATACTTGTATCAGCTGAATCTAAATTGAAACTGGTGTCCATTTTAAACGAGGTTTTCGTATATGTATCTGTATTTATAACCAATACCGCACTAGGGGCGCCCGTTGTTTTCAACCCAACATTATATATATAAATATACGCTGGGACGGTGCCACTGTTGTTAACCGCGTATACTCGCAGATCAAATGAATCATCTTGTGTAAAAACAGGTAAATCATCTGTTACTGGTTTTCCAGTAAATGAAAGAGAATATCCCGTGCTATTAGTGTAGGATAGTCCATTCGCAGCTGTAAAACGTAACGTGTTTAATTGTGTTGTTTCAGAACCGCCAGTGTTATAATTTCCGTTTCCAATGTGTACTGTTTTCCATCCGTTTGAACTTTCACCGTTTATACTAGTAAAACTAATATCTACAATTGTTTGTAAATAAATAGGATAACTGCGTCCCGTGAACGCATCTTTGTATACTTCGCTAAATTTCACCCAATTTACATCAACATATGAACTTTGTGCGTCTTTTGAAATGCTTACTAATACCGGAGGCTGATCGATAATATATGAACTGCCTGAACTGCCTGAACTGCCTGAACTAATCGCACTTTGTACGAACGCAGTTGTCGCGAGTTGTGCATTGTTAGTTGCACTGGTTGCGGTAGGTGCGGTAGGTATTCCACCAAGATAAGTGTCTGCACTAGTAATACTGGTATCCCCTACTTTGATGCTGGACCCGGCACTAATATCGGTAGCATATGCGGCGCCATTGACTTCTAATTCGGTTAATATTCCAACGGTTGTAATATTAGGTTGATTCACCGTAGAAAGTGTTCCTTGAATGTTTGTAGCGCTCAAATCACCCGCAACATATAAATCGGCATTGAATGTGCTATCATTTGCAATTGTTATATTTGCAGCATTTATGTTTCCGCTAACGTCCAATGCGACGCTTGGACTATCTGTACCAATACCGACGTTTCCGCCATTTGCGATTCTCATTGCTAATGTATTATCGTCATAGAAATCAGCAATATTTGCAGTACCGTGTTGTCTGGCAATTAAAGCAGGTCCAGTTCCATTGTTTGAAATGTCCAATTGGTCGGTTATTTGGACATTTGTGTTGGTTTGTATAAAACCACCCACGAAATTAATTGAACCGTCAACCGTCAAATCACCCTTAATATGCACTTTTTCATTTCCGTCGGTATGACCACCGGGTTGTAATAATATATCTTTGTTTGATGCTGTTGTAATAACAACATCGTTTGTCGCATTTACATTAAGGTCACTTAATGTTCCAACACTGGTTAACCCCGCCATTGTAGTAACATTAGGCTGTGATGCAGTGGTAAGTGTACCACCGATGTTTGTCGCGATAAAATCCCCGCCTACATATAAGTCGGCATTGAAACTACTGTCATTTGCTACAACCAAATTATTAATGTTAACATCATTTCCTGTATGCGTTCCCGTTACATTTAATGTACTTGTTGTCATATTGACAGTTGCTTGAATATTTGCTGCACTGAGGTCATTTGTGATATTTAATGACGCGCCTGTAATAGCACCACCGGATATCGAATCTGTTCCAACATCAATGGAACCAAAACCACTTGATATAGAACCGGCTTGTAATGCACCAACGGTGACCAAACCACTCATTGTATTCACATTTGGCTGTGATGCCGTCGTGAGTGTTCCTTGAATGTTTGTCGCACTCAAATCACCACTGATATACACGTCGGCATTGAAACTGCTGTCATTTGCTACGGTCAAATTATTGATATTAACATCATTCCCTGTCTGTGTGCCCGTTACATTTAATGTGGCGGTTGTCATATTTGTACTTGCCTGGATGGTTGTCGCGCTCAAATCACCACTGATATACACGTCGGCGTTGAAACTACTATCATTTGCAACTGTCAAATTATTGATATTAACATCATTCCCTGTCTGTGTGCCCGTTACATTTAATGTGGTGGTTGTCATATTTGTACTTGCCTGAATGTTTGTAGCACTCAAATCCCCACCAATGTAGAGGTCGGCATTGAAACTGCTGTCATTTGCAACTGTCAAATTATTAATGTTAACATCGTTACCTGTCTGTGTTCCCGTTACATTTAATGTGGCGGTTGTCATATTTGTACTTGCCTGAATGTTTGTTGCGCTCAAATCCCCACCAATGTAGAGGTCGGCATTGAAACTGCTGTCATTTTCAACTGTCAAATCCCCACCAATGTAGAGGTCGGCATTGAAACTACTATCATTTGCAACTGTCAAATTATTAATGTTAACGTCGTTACCTGTCTGTGTTCCAGTTACATTTAATGTGACTGTTGTCATATTTGTACTTGCCTGAATGGTTGTAGCACTCAAATCCCCACCAATGTAGAGGTCGGCATTGAAACTGCTGTCATTTGCAACTGTCAAATTATTAATGTTAACATCGTTACCTGTCTGTGTTCCAGTTACATTTAATGTGGCGGTTGTCATATTTGTACTTGCCTGGATGGTTGTCGCGCTCAAATCACCACTGATATACACGTCGGCGTTGAAACTGCTGTCATTTGCAACTGTCAAATTATTAATGTTAACATCGTTACCTGTCTGTGTTCCCGTTACATTTAATGTGGATGTTGTCATATTTGTACTTGCCTGGATGGTTGTAGCGCTCAAATCACCACTGATATACACGTCGGCATTGAAACTGCTGTCATTTGCAACTGTCAAATTATTAATGTTAACATCGTTACCCGTATGCGTGCCCGTTACATTTAATGTGACTGTTGTCATATTTGTACTTGCTTGAATGGTTGTAGCGCTTAAATCCCCACCAATGTAGAGGTCAGCATTGAAACTGCTGTCATTTGCAACTGTCAAATTATTAATGTTAACATCGTTACCTGTGTGCGTGCCCGTTACATTTAATGTGACTGTTGTCATATTTGTACTTGCCTGAATGTTTGTAGCACTCAAATCGCCGCCAATGTAGAGGTCAGCATTGAAACTGCTGTCATTTGCAACTGTCAAATTATTAATGTTAACATCGTTACCTGTGTGCGTGCCCGTTACATTTAATGTGGATGTTGTCATATTTGTACTTGCCTGAATGTTTGTAGCACTCAAATCCCCGCCAATGTAGAGGTCGGCATTGAAACTACTATCATTTGCAACATTTATTCCTTGGTTAACACTAATATCTTCTGCAATATGCTTTCCTTCAACTCGTAATGTATTTGCGCCTGTGACTGTTAAATCAGTTGTACGAATATGCGAGGCTAAAATGTCGTTTACACTCAAATCACCACCAATATATACATCACCGTTAAAGCTACTATCCATTTCAATAGATAATTTATTTGCACTTAAATCGGTAGCATATAATTTCTGCGAAATACTGGCTGAACCAATTACATCTAATTTTTCACCAGGAGTTGTAGAACCAATACCAACATTTCCTCCGGCTACAGTCATTATGTAGGCGTTATTTTCCTTAAAAAATAATTTTTTACCAGAAGCTGTATTTAAGGCTGTTTCACCTACATTATCTTGTTTTAATGCATAAGAATCCGTGGTGTTGTAATCAATGTGCGCAAAAGAAGCTGTATCATTATAATCAGCGGCGTGTCCAATAGCAGCACTTCCAAAATAACTTGTTGTATCTGTGTCATATCCTGCTTTTATACTTCCCCCTACATTTAAATTATTATTGAAACTACTATCACTTTCTATGGAAAGTTTATTTCCACTTAGGTCTCCGCCTGCTATTAATCCTGTCCCAACATCAATAGACGTAAAACCCGATGTAATAGAACCACTGTCTAAGGCACCAACCGTAACCAAATTACTCATTGTTGTTACATTGGGTTGTGATGCTGTTGCGAGTGTTCCATATAAATTTGTGCCTCTTATATTACCATTGACATCTAGTTTATGTCCGGGAGCAGATTTACCAATACCTATACTGCCATTTGAAGTCAATGTCATTTTTTCGCTATTATTGACTCTAAAGCTAATCGATTGTCCATTCGTACAATTTAAGAATGTTTTCCCTACACTACTTTGTAATAAAGCATAATTCGATGAATCGTTGCGGTCGTGGTGTGCAAAAGATGCGTAATCACTTAAACTAGCTGCATAACCAATTGCAGCACGTCCCAAATAACTTGTTGTGTTTGTGTCCTTTGATGCATTTATAGCTCCGTTAACTTGTAAATTATCAGATACTAATAAATTTTTTTCAATAGTTATATCACCATTACTCGCAATAAACAATCGATTACTTCCTTTTGTGATTAATGAAATGTTATCTTTTTCCATAGTATTACCATTTGAAAATAATATTGCTGCGGGGCCTGAAAAAGAATCCTCAGTAATATTTATTAACCCATTTGTAAAAATCGGTGAATTTACTGATAATAATACGCCGCTCCCTGTATAATTGCTATTTGGTATTGAATTTGTACCAATGCCGACTCTTCCCCCTTCACCCGATGTCCCTTTTATTACCATTGCTAACGCATTATCATCATAAAACGCAGCAACATCTGCGGTTCCGTGCTGACGAGCAATTAAAGCAGGTCCGGTTCCATTGTTTGAAATGTCCAATTGGTCGGTTATTTGGACATTTGTGTTTGTTTGCACAAATCCACCAGTAAAGTTAATAGAACCATCAACTGTCAAACTACCTTTAATGTGTACCTTTTCAGGTCCATCACCAGTCCCACCCGGTTGTAATAATATATTTTTGTTGTCTGCTGTTGTTATTATAACATCATTTGTTGCATTTACATCTAAGTTATTTAATGTGCCTACACTTGTAATAGCTGTTTGTGCTGCTGTTGTAAGTGTTCCTTGAATATTTGTAGCAGTCAAATCTCCATCAACGTGCAAATCAGCATTGAAACTACTATCATTTGTTACTTCCAATTTTGATAATGTGCCTACACTTGTAATTGCGGTTTGTGTTTCGGTAATAAGTGTTCCTTGAATATTTGTAGCACTCAAATCACCCGCAATATATAAATCAGCATTAAAACTACTATCATTTGTTACAGTCAAATTATTGAGAACACCTAATTGTGTAATATTAGGTTGCGACGCGTGAGTTGATTGTATTGTACCTTTTATATTTGTCACTTCAAGTGTACCACCATCGGATGTTATGTTTCCACCATCCGCATTTATGGTTCCACCATTTGTATTTAATGCGGAAACGTTGGTTGTTTGAAAATTAGCTTCTCCTGCTGTTATGACCTGACTACCAATATTAATATTTCCAAAACCCACTGCAATTGAACCACTGCTTAAATCACCAACGGAGCGTAAACTACTCATTGTATTTATTTTAGGCTGCGAAACGGTAGTTATTGTACCATCTATATTTGTAGCACTCAAATCACCAGCAACATACAAATCGGCATTAAAACTACTGTCATTTAATACGGACAACCTATTAATGCTGACATCATTGCCAATATGCAAATCAGTAACAGTTAATGTATTTGTTGTAATATTTCCGTCTGCAACAATGTTTGCTGACGTTTGAATATTCGACGCACTTAAATCCTTTGCCACATATACGTGGGACACAAAACTACTGTCATTTAATACAGACAAGCTATTAATGCTGACATCATTGCCGATATGCAAATCAGTAACAGTTAATGTATTCGTTGTAATATTCCCGTCTGCAACAATATTTTCCGATGTTTGAATATTCGAAGCACTCAAATCCTTTGCCACATATACATGGGAAACAAAACTACTGTCATTTAATACAGACAAGCTATTAATGCTGACATCGTTTCCAATAAGTGTATTTGTTACAGTTAATGTATTTGTTGTTATATTACCGTCGGCAACAATATTTTCCGATGTTTGAATATTCGACGCACTCAAATCCTTTGCCACATATACGTGGGAAACAAAACTACTGTCATTTAATACGGACAAACTATTAATACTTACATCATTGCCAATATGCAAATCAGTAACAGTTAATGTATTTGTTGTTATATTACCGGTTGTTTCGATGTTTGTGGCGCTTAAATCGTATTGAATATATACACTGCTGTTAAAACTCACATCATTTGTAAATGATACAGATGCCAATGTTTCGATATTTGGTTGGGAAGTAGTTGTCAATGTTCCTTGAATATTTGTTGCGCTTATATCGCCCACCACGTTTAAATGTTCTTCAACGTGTACATTAGTATTAAAAGTCGCATCCCCTGTAACATCCATTGTTGACGAACTGGTTACACCCATAGGGCCAATATATTTTGTTGCTGTAAAATAGAATTTTGCACTTCCAAATACAGTCGCGGGGTCACCATTTACATCATAAAACGTAATAATTCCGTTTTTTGAATCAAATAGTGCCCCACCAAAATTTACTGATGTCCCAACAAAGGCAGCACCAGCTAATTCACTTCGGGTTGCTAACCAACCAACCGGTTTGAGTGTTCCATTATGTAAATAGTTTAATGAAATGCCATAACCACTCGCGGCATAATTCGAAGGAATAATGTTTTGTAAAATATTTAAACCATTTTTATCTTTACATATAAAAGCCGCTCCTCCATTTGACACATAATCCAATTCTATATTTTGCATACGGAGAACCGTATTTGCAGTATCGACGGAAAAACTCGCACTTGCCTGTGTTGTTTTATCGGTTAACCACGATGTATCAATGTCTACGGTAGACATTCCGTTTTGTAATAACGTTTTTAATTGTGTTGCGTCACTAATGGCAGTAAAACTTGGATTTTCCGGAGGCATTGCCGACAAAATATTTTCACTAAATATATTTGCGTTATTTGCTAATGCAGTTTCTTCAAAGAATTGTTTTGAATCCAACGTCGAAGTGAAATTCATAAAATTCTTGAATAACAGATTTACCTTTTCGCTTGTTGATAGTCCATCGTTACTCATTGTATAATATATATATTAATATATGATTATTAATAAATACAAATAAAGTAAATTATGAAAAAGTAAAATAACTGTTTAAACTTTGCGAAAGTCCAACAATTAGATATACCTGGGTTGTTGTAGTACTATTTATAAAGGCATCTATACCATTATTTTGTAAAGCACCATTGGCCGCTTTTGCATTTGATATATTTGTTGTACTGCTGTCAAGAAACCAAGATGTGTCACCTGGACTGTTTGCCCCATTTAATGCTCCAAATTTCCCATCGTGACTAATATATGCTTCGTAACCATTAATATTTCCACTATTGCCAAATAAACTTAAATTAGGTGAAGACCCGCGTATTTTAAAGGTGGATAAATTGACTGAATTGCCACTTTTTTTATTTGTTACGTTAATCGCAATCCACTTAAATCCGCCAGTTCCAGTATTATTATAACTACTATAATCCGGCCCAGAAACTGCAAATCCAGTACTCCAATCACTAAATGCATTAAATGTGACACCGTTATATGTAGTATTATAACCTCCACTTACTATTTTTCCATCAAAGTATACCAATGTGTTATTAATATGACTACTATTTGCAGTTGCAAAATTAGATGAGTTTGTTACTATGCTGCTAGAAATCGTGCTTACTCCATTAAAGAAATATAAGGTGTTTCCGCTATATGTATTTGCACTATCTCTAAACACTTTTCCAATATTGTTTACATCTTTACTATTGTCAGTGTGTGTTGAAACAATTGGTGCTCCACTATTAGTTAAATAAAACACATTTACAGTAAAGTCGCTTGTTGTATTTGCATTATATTTATCTGAGCTAACTGATGATGTTTTACTATATACCATCGTATACGCGCTATTTTGATATACATTGGTATTGTCATTTACACCAAACGCATAGCCATTTTTACTTATTGAATTAACACGTGAATGGCGATTACTACTATACGGTATGTAATTGTTTGCAAAATTAGATATTGTGTAATTTGCGGTTAATTGTAATTGCGTTATTGAAGGAACTCCAAATAAATATGTATTAACTGTTACACTGAGAGTTGGATCAGCACTAAATGTCACGGTTGGTGTCGAATTGTAGTTATCAACATAGAAGTTATTTGTTGTTCTACTTGTTGATGTATTTCCATTTTCGTCGATACGTTGAGAACCATTTTCGGTTTGACTTTGAATACTATAGTTAAAATAATAATTATCTGTTGAAGCTGGGAAATTTGTATTAAATAGTGCATTACTGTTATTTCCAGCTGTGTTTGCAAAACTTGAACTGTATACAAACCCTTTACTGTAATTGTTTGTATTACCTTTATCTGTGTATGTTGCTGCTGATTGAAAAGTGTATTTATTGCCAACTGCACCGACCTCTGCGCTACTTTGTGAAGCTGTTTTGGTAAATTGTAATGTTTGTCCGGCTAATAATCCCGCTGTGTTTTTAATATTAAATGTTGCAGTAACAAGTGATCCTGTCGTGCTGTCAATAGTTGTGCCTTGTTTTCCATAGTTTACATAGAAACTACTTGTTCCGTCCAAACTAATACAACTACTGGCATTATTTGCACTTAATAATATACGAGTAGTTCGCGAATTTGTGCCGTTTATATGTCCATTGATATTTGCATTGCCAACAAGGGTTACTTCCATTCCATTGTGGGCAACCGAATTTAAATTACTTGTGCTAATAAATCGTGTTGCATTATTGTTTTCAGCGTTTTCATCATTTGTGAAATAAGTGGATGTGTATGATTGTGTACTATACACACCATAATTGCTATTTAATGCATTCTTTGCGCGCATTTGAACATCATATTGGGAACCTGGTTTTAATCCCGTCAATACGATGTTGGATTTACTTAAACTTGTACCACTTTTTTGCTGCGTGTCAATATGTGTTATTGTTTCTTTACTTTTTGTATTCACTAATGTAAATGAAATGTCATAATTTGTAATATCAATACCAGTTGTAATGGTTTGGTCGTTATTATCCAAGAAAAATGAAGTATCCATTTGAAATTGTGTTTTGCGTACATCTTCAAAATTTGTAATAACAACTGCACTTGGTGCACCCGTTTGTTTTAACCCCACATCCGTTATATAAATATAGATTGGCGGTGTTCCGCTGTTGTTTACCCCGTACACACGCAAATCAAATAAATCGTCCTGAGTAAATGTTGGCAAACTTGTGGTGGAAGGTTTATTGTCAAACGTTAACGTATAACCCGTACTGTTACTATATGAACGTCCACCATTTGCAACAAATGCTAATGATGTTAACGGCGTTGTTGAACTTCCATTTGTATGATAATTTCCATCTCCAATATGAACCGTTTTCCATCCACTCGATTGTTGTCCAGACAATAAACTATAACTAATATCAACAATTGTTTGCAAATAAATAGGATAACTTCTTCCCGAAAATGCATCTTTATATATTTCGGGGAACTTTGACCAATTTACAACCACTTGCGCACTTTGTTGATTTTGACCAATGCTTACCAATAATGGAGGTTGTTCCGTTTTATATGAAGCGACACCACTCCATATATTACTTGATGTGTATAATTCAGCCAATTTACGATCAGTATTATAACGTATCATACCCGCTTCTGCTGGGGTTGTTCGTTCAGCAGTTGTACCTGTCAATAATGCACCCGAGGTGGCTGCGCCACCGCCGCCAGGCATTACAATGTTACCATTTACTGACAAATCTTGCACAACGAGTTGTTTATTAATAAACACATTGCTGTTAAATGACACGTCACCATTGACCGACATATTTCCATTGAGTGATATGTCATTTTCGATAATTGCGCTTCCATTTACGTGTAATCTTGCGTTTGGGTCTGCAATGCCTATTCCAACATCGCCTGACGCATCTATTATCATTTGTTCGTCTCCATGCGTATAAAATTTCAATTCATCATTATCTGCACCTGCGCTGGTTTCAGCGGTTATATATGTATCTTGGTCTACATCTTTAACTCCACCTAAGCTTCCCCAAGCATTTCCAGCACCAAATCCTTCAAACGAACTTAATTCTGTATTATAACGAATATATCCCTGCTCACTGGCGCCAGTTGCGGTTGGTCGCTCACTGGTCGTTCCTACTGGAATTTTAATTGCATCTGTGGAATTAACTGTTAATTTAACGGGCAAAATATCTGTTCCTATTCCGATATTTCCACTTGCGTCTATAATTGCTCGTTGTGTTCCTGCTGTAAAAAATTTTAGTTGATCATTATCATCCCCTGCATTATCTTCCGCATTGATATAAGTATCCTGGTCTACATCGATAACACCGCCGAGACTGCCCCACGCATTTCCTGCGCCAAAACCTTCAAACTGATTGCTTGTGGTATTATAACGGATGTATCCCCGATGTCCAGTCGCGTTTGCAGTAGGACGTTCACCGGTTGTGCCTTTTGGTATTTTTAATGCGTCCGTATGATTTATGTGTAATGCAACATCTGGGGTTTCTGTTCCAATGCCTATTTTACCCACCGCATCAGCAGTTAATATACTTGCATTATCTGATTTTCGTAAATGGAATTTACCAGTACCATAATCAATATAACTTTCTGTCCCATTATGATACAAACGCATACGTTCATTTCCAGAAGCAATACCTTCACCAATATAAATACTTTGTCCATCTGCTACTTTAATACTTCCATTTACGTGTAGTTTTTCATCAGCAGTTGTTGTATTTATACCCACATTTCCGCCATTTTGTATGATCAATGCCTTTGTATTGTCATCGTAAAACTCAGCAACATCTGCTGTACCTATTTGTTTTACTTTAATTGCCGGACCAGTACCGTCATTTGTTACATCCAATTGTTCTGTTACCTGGACATTTGTGTTTGTTTGTATATAATCTCCTATAAAGTTAATCGACCCATCTACTTTCAAATTACCTCTAATATTAACAGTTCCGGCTGCCGGGTCATTACCTTGGGGCTGCAATACTAAATCGTTTGTAGTTGTACTTATAACACCTGATTTATTAAATGATAAATCACCCAATCCAATTACTTCACGCGCGAATACATTCTCTGTATTTACATTTGTTGTTGCATTTACATTTGTTGCAGATACATCACCTGTAAATAAACCCGTTCCTCCAACATTCAACTTATATGTATTTATAGCTGTATCGATTAATACGCGACTATCGTGTGTAAGCTTCATCGTTTCTTTTGATGTTGTCCCGTCTACATAATTCCAAAATACTAAACTACTAATATTTGATATCGAGTTCTCTAATTTACTTGCAATTTGACCACCACTATGAATTGATGAATTGTCATAATCAAAATTTGTAAATTGTATTTTTGAAGGATATCCATTTGTTGAATCATTACGTGCACCTCGTACTTCAATGGTTGCGCTTTGCGCAAATGTTGCCGAAGGTTTAACTAACAATTGTCTACTTGAATTTGATTCCAATATTGTTTCGCCGGTCGTTTCCACTACACTCAATTGATTATTTGAACCCACGGTTACCCCATTATTATGTAAAAACATTCGGCGCTCACCATTTGTCACTAACGATATAACATCATTGGTTAATGTTGAACCATTTCCAAATACTAATCCTGTACCACTTGTATCGGTTTCTCCATAGTTTAATAATGCTTTTGTTTGGATATGACCATTTACCGTGACCGCGGCATCATCATTTGATAAATATGCAGAGCTTTTACGGGTTCCACCTCCTATAATAATATGATCCATATCCAATTTTTGTCCACTTATATCGGTTGCAGTAATGTTATCCATAACGTGCAATGAACCGTCAATTATGGTTTGCTTTCCTACGTGCAAATGAGCATTAAATGAAACATCGTTTTCTACGTGTAATTCACTATTAAAACTCGCATCTCCATCCACATTTAATATGCTATCAATATCTACATTCTGTTTTACATTTAAAGTTCCGTTTAATGTTGTATTGTTATCAACATTTAAGAAACTATGGAAATTCGCTGTACCTGATACGTGCAACTGCGAATTGAGTGATGCGTCTCCATTTACATTTAATACCCGTCCAATGCGTACATTTGAATTGAGTGAA